>Ga0247734_1000924_pt1 | contig 23598 bp, 15 predicted proteins | sample UWRJL103311B2_FD_180933 | JGI IMG/M metagenome (GOLD analysis project Ga0247734, IMG submission 180933) | Plant litter microbial communities from Arlington Agricultural Research Station in Wisconsin, United States - UWRJ-L103-311B-2 | ecosystem: Environmental > Terrestrial > Plant litter >... | reverse complement strand
AGGGCAGACAAAAGCGAAGGAACGTAACCAACGACCAACGTACTGTAACGGGGATGAGCGAGAAGCGAGGAGCGAGGAACAACATCAGCCAACCGAGCCGAGCGAGAGAGCCTAGGCGATGCGATGCGATGCGATTAAGGGTGTTGTCGGAGGGGTGTGTGTAGTCTGGACCCTTCTTGCATGAAAACGATGGGTTTAGTCTGGTCCACCACTCACTCACCTACTACTCACACTTACTCACGTACTTACTCACTCACTCATTCACTCGCTCGCTCACTTATTCACTCACTTATTCACTCGCTGCCTCACTCCCCTCTCCTCTCCTCTCCTCCACCCATCCCGGCCAGCCAGTCCCCCTGGAATCATCATCATCATCATCATACAGAAATTATTGCTACGACTGTCCAAAGTAGGCTGGCCTGTTACAGGACTGTTGTGGTAATATTGATTAGCACTACTTCCTTCGGTTCGGGCCTATATGGGGCAGTGGAGCTTGGGACCTTGTTTTCCCTTGACAGATTGGGTAGATAGATGGATGGGTGGTGGTGGTGGTGGGGTGATAGTTGCTTGGGTGGGATAGCCGAAGGAAGAATGCTCCTTTTTTTTCTCTCTTTCCCTTTCTTCCCCTCTCTAGCAGTTGGTTATCCAAGAGGGGTTGGGAAAACAATATAGGGGTAGCGGGCTCTTGGGAGAGATGGTTTGGTTGCGAGGTGGTGCCGCGGAGCACAAGTCCGCAGCTATTGATTTGCTTTTTTGGGGAAGGGAAAGAGAAAGATGGAGATGGTGTTTTGATGGGACGGAGTGCAGTTTGTATGGATCTGGATACGGGAAGGATCTGGATTTATGGGCATTTGTTTGTTTGGGGCTTTCCCTCGATGCATCTGGGGGGGTCCCTTTGATGCATTAGGGATCAGGGGTTGGGAGCGTGTTCTTTTTACCTTTTAGGCTCCCCTCGTAATTCTTTATTGCTGAGGAGCACGACTGACTCTTGCTGGGTTGATACTGATACGCGTTTGCATATGTGCGTGTCGTGTGTATGTGTATGTGTATGTGTATGTGTATTTGTGTGTATATGTATTGGAAAGTTGTTTCTTCAAGACGTAACGTTCCTCCACTTGAGCTAGCACCAGATGCTTCAACTGCAAAGAAGCTTATTATTATGTTATGTGATTTCAATTATGTCCTACAAAAGGAGCGCACAAAGTCAAAGCAATGCAAATCCAGCCCATTTGGATACGTTGGCCGAGCATAAACGGTAAGTAAGGATGCTGGCTGCTACAGCTAGTTGTCTGCTTCTGGGATCATCCGGTGGATAGCATGTTTATTAGGAAAGAGGGTCGACTTGGGTTTTAAAGGAGCTGCTATTGACACATTGCATATATCATGATGTCATCCTATGGATATTGAGTCCAGATTAGCTTTGGGTAGGCTTTTTTTTTAATGCATTATTGGAGATAGTACTGTACATACAGTAAGTGGTATGTTACGTCTCCAGCTCTTACCCATGCACGAATTGAAGGACCGACCGAGATGGTGCTGTGATATATCTTGCATATATGTCTGTGGCTCGAAAGGGCCTCCTTTTTTTGGTTTAAACTTCGATGATTCCGGGGTAACCCATGGGCTCAAAAGGTTACGAAGATGTGGCAGGTATTGGCTGTCGCCCATACCTATTTGCGATTTGCAATCTTAGCAGTCCATAGAAAATCAATAGCTACATTATCACTCAACAGACATACTTGGTACATATACACCATCCTAGATATGGTCCGATTCCGATATCTCCAGGATCGAGTATGCCAACGTAACAGGGGCGGGCGGCACTTGAATCTTTGCATCAGGGTTTGCTGGGGCGGCATGCGAGACGCACATGGCGAGTCGCTATGGGACGGAGGGGGAGTTGAGCAGAGCCAGGGGTTGTGTTTTTGGCAGCGCGCCTCCTTTCATCGATGCTTCGGGACACTCGTAACCAGGGTGGAACAAGGCTTGGTGGCTTAGAAGATCAGAGATATATTGGAGGGTGGGCGATCACCTTTGTTGTGCTAGTTCGTGGAACACATGGAGGAGAAACCGCGTCCCCGTGGATGCGAAAACGGAGAGTTATGGGGGAAGGTATATGGACGGGGAAGCTGACGGGGAGACGGGCAGGAAGGTTTGTGTGTGACGTGCGGTTGCTGGCTGATGGTTTAAAGGCTGATGGATGATGGATGAAGGTTGAAGGTTGATGGCCGGTAGAAAATTACTATATGGCGTGCATTTGGTGAGATGGACGAGTGAAAGCACCGCATGCTGGCCTACAGTAGTGAGGAAGTGAGCATTGAGCATGCCCGGAGGGAGATGATGTCGTGGGACTTAGGCTCGCGTGTGTAACATGCGGTTGTTGCGGCGGAACGTCAAGTTCCTTGAGGTACCAGCGACGGCTGATCTGCGCTTAGTGATCTCTGGAGCCGGTAACTTCCTGTCCACTGACAAGTATTCCCGTAATGGCATGTTGTGGGCGTAAACTTGAAGGCTGAGTGAGGTAGTTAGCATCATATAGTCCTGTAGGGCAGTGGAGCACGGGGAGGGTAGGCTCGTAATGTACAAACCATCCAAGCCGATACAACCGCCCATTCATCCATTGTGGTGGCCATTCCCTTTGTCTCCTCAGGATGGATTGATTAAGTAAGGTAAGTAAGTAGCTATGGTAACAAGTCAGCAAGTAAGTGTAAGGGTTGCAACCCCCAGAAATACAGTATTTAGACTTTCTCTTGGCAACCACACTACCCCTTGGGAAAGTGGGTCCGACAGCACGTACGCTTCCACGCCCGTACGCCCTTTTTGTTGGTTGCTTCGAGACGAGAGGAGACGATTGCTATTGCTATTGCTATTGCTATTGCTATTGCTATTGCTATTGCTATTGCTATTGATATATTGACATTGAAATGTTATCCCAAATGATGGATGTTTATATTTCACGTTTACGTTTACGTCTACGTGTACGCTTGCGTTGATAATTATAATTATATTTATATATATTTATTAATTAATTTTTATATTTGGTCTTTCACAATACCCAGTATTGCTCCCAATCACACCCAATCAATACTCACTCATTCAACCCCTAACCACTCTTCTTCCAAATAGCGGGGAAAGCAGTTGTCTCGGGACCCCGTCATGCTGCTTTTTTAAGGTTCTAATTCATCAAACCATTTTCCGGATAATTCTCTTCAGCTGACTGCTGGACTCTGACGCCTTCCACCATCAAAACAACATTGCCCCGAGATTTGCGGATAACGGCCAATAACAAAGCATATTTCGAGCTTCCAAAGATTTCATGTGATTGGAATCTCCTGTGGGTGAGATTTAAGTCTCGTGAGGGTCGTCCGTTCCATCACCCAGCCGCCTTCTGTTCGTTCCCTAAAATAAAAATAATAAATGATTCTTTACCGCGTTTACCGTCGCCCGTTTGTTCGGGTCATGGTTTTCCCGACGGCACGGCATTACGGGTTTCGGGAAGAACGAGCGCTCTTGTCTCGCACCATCACACATCACAGAGATGTGTAAAGCCCGTCAGCCCGTCAGCCCGTCTACCCCGTTATGGTGGTGAGTCGTGGTCTGAGCACCATGACTCGCAGGTCGAGTCGTGGTGGCGGAAACGGGTACGTAGATCGCCAAGATATGAGAAGTGATGGAGATGTGAAGCCTGGGAAATCCTGAAGGGGGAAAGGGGATGCGTTTTGCTGCATTCCCATCGATTTCAACGAGCTCGAGGATGGGCGTACAGAATAATGCGCTCTGTAATTGTTGGCGGCCGGGGAACAACCGGCTCTTGTGCAGCGGCGGCGGCTACTGCTGCTGCTTGAATTAGGCTCGAGGTGGTGCAACCAACAAGAGATCTGAGGTTTGCGGTATTTGGTGATTGGTGATTGGTGATCGGTGTTTGGTGTTTGGTGATTGGTGTGTGGTGTGTGGTGCGTGGTGTCTGAGATCGGAGGTCTAAATATTGGGGGGCAGCTGGCCGGTCCTCTTCACCTTCAGCTTTCCATGGGCTACAATATTGGCAATGGGATTTCTTTCTCCTGTTCTTATTTGCTCAGGCTACGGTGATATCGTAGTAACCTGGCCCAGCCTGGCCTGGCCTTGTCATCTTTGTTCCTGCGGTATATTGCTCTTGGTAAGCCGAATCTGTACTATTCCCCGGGCAGCTTGATTTCCTTTCCTTGTCGGCGTCAGCAGTGAGTGAGTCAGTAAGTAGTGTAGTGTCCTGCGTTCATTATTAGCTATCATTCTACGTCTCGCTTGTAGTTTGACGTCCCTTTCTGACTTGGCCAATTCCTCGTATGCCTTCAAAAACCGCTCCACACTCCCGAGCACAATCCAACCAAAACGACGACTTTGCGACTACTCCGTAGTTACCGAACCGAACCGTCGTCACCAAGGCTAGCTTAGCTATATGTAGGCATTCTTCCGCTCACTAGAGATCTATCGTTGTTTGCATCTACGGCCATGCCCTTTTCATAAGTGGGTAGTGCCTCTCTGTTGGGTCGTCTCCCCTTTCAATGGAAAAATCGCATGGCCCAGAAGGGCTCTAACACCTTTTCCTCTTACTTCTTGCGGGCGAGGAGGATACGTACAGAGCATACCAGCGGTGCGATAGTGTGCTCTTGGGAGCCCCGTAATAATGCCAACGTCGTGCCGGCTCCCGTTTAAACTCCACTCTAGCACGACGACATGCGAACTATCAAACTATTAAACCTACTTTTAGTTGTATCTACAGTCCACAACCACTGCAGCTAGGACCAAACTGCTTTTTTGGATTGCTTAGCTGGGCTGATATGCAAGGGCAATTCTGCTCTCCATCAAATATATGGGGTCGCATGTTTCAAGGAAAAACACCTTTTTGGTACAGTACAGGCAGTGTCGTAGCAATATTGCTTTTCAATAATAGATAGTCCTGCAAATAACCCCCTCCTGTTCCCCTCCCCCCCACGACTCCCCACGTTTTAGAGTTTGATGTTCAGGTTGAGTGCTGAGATATGGGTGAGCTGGTCCGAATTCGGCACGAATGCAACACTCATCGTACGAGCCACGAGTAGATCCCTTGCTGTAAAAGTGATAGTAAGTAGATAAACACACTGGCGCAGATCCGATGTTCTCATACTTCAATTGCAATATGGCATGGCATTTTGCCGGTGCCATTACCGGCTGCAAGAATGGTAGCCTCCTCATAGGTACCCCGGGGCGCTTCGAGTACTTACATGTATGTTTATTTATTCATTACGGGATGTGCACGGGATAGTACATCCAGTGTTCAAACCCCCTCACTTCAATCAACTTGGAAAAATCGGAAAGGGAACGTCAAAATATAAACCGTTATGGCGTTGCCTGTGGGATGGGATAGGGTTCTTCGATTTCTTTACCTCCCGTAGCTAGCGACTAGGACTCATAGGGCATAGATAGGCATTGGCATATGGAATACATTTACGGAGAAGTGATTATCCGTTCCGGAGGAAAGAATCTTTACATGTCTTCGCACGGAGCACTATGCCGGTGAAATAATGATTTCCGTGATGACCCTTCGCTAGCTAAACGATTGGCGATGGCCGGCCCAGGCTGATACTGCGAAGCATCCTCGATGGACTTGCTGTACTCCGGATAGATGAAAGGACCGGGTTGGATTGGATGGAAACCGCTTCGTTACTCTGGTCACTCTGGTCACTCTGGTCACTCTGGTCACTCTGGCCCTCCTCCCCATAACCCATCGTACTGTACTGTACTATACAGTACTAGGATCGTCGGTTGGCTCGTAGGGTCGCATTCTTCCCAGAGATGCACATCCTTCTCGAGCCTCTGGATTGTGAAGTCCCGCGGCCCAGGGCCAGGCTTGCGGCATCTCATCTGGCAACCCATCTCTAGTTGCACAGGGACCACAGGCGGAAAGCATCCTGATACTAGTACTAAAGATACCGTCGTGCACGCAGGGCAATGCGCGGGAGCTGATGGCATTATTCGCTGTAATGCACATCCATCATCTGCGGGGAGGGGACATGGTCGTGACGGGGAGAGCACAACATCGTGAGTGAGCAGACTTGCATCACCAAACGCAAGCATAATTGTCTACTGTATACCACAGCGGACGGTGCGGTGGCCCGCCCATCGTGGCCCCTTACTTATCTCTGGGTTTTCTTGATTATCTGGACACGGACACTGTGCAACCCATGCTCGTCAATTGGCCTTCTCCCACACCTTGCTAGGGCAGACCAACAAACATGTACCGTATCAGTTGGGTGGACATGAGTAAGTGAGTGAGTAAGTGAGTGAGTGAGTGAGTGAGTGAGTGAGTGCGTGAGTGCAATGTTTGTACCGTATAAAAAATACCTGACGTATCGTTCGGCGCGGATGCAGCCAGCGGCAAACCTGGTCTCGGCTTCCATCAAATAGATCGTTCAGTCCAGTAGTTTCCATCAATCAAATAATCAATCAATCAATCAATCAATTCATCCGGATCATGCTTTTGTCATGGTATGCGGTGTATTTGCATAATTTGTATATTGGGATCGCTGGCATATAGATCTATCACTTGTCTCCTGCAGTTCAACAAAGATCGATCGCGTGCCGCCACCCGAGCTGGTCTGGCTTGAGCCCTATATGAAAATAAGCGAATACTCTTTTGGACATAATGATTCATTCATATGGTGTATGTACATAATAAGTCGGTGTCTATGTCTATGTCTATGTCTGTGGATTGGATTTGAATTATTGGTTTATTGGGCTATTATTGGGCTATTATTGGCTTATTGGTATTTACCAGCATGGACACAACCCCCATCTAGCTCCATCTAGCTCCATCTAGCCTAGCAAAGCTAACAGCAGCCTAATAACAATAATAACAATAGCAGAATAATAAGTAGATGGAGATGGAGATATCCTGTACGCATAGTAACGGGTCCGTACCTGTAGTAGTAGCCTCGAGAGGAACCCCACCGAACTACCTACCTACCACGGGATACATACGAAAGAGTACATGCAAACAATATCATCTGGATCACGGATCGCCTACTACACTACTGCACTACTGCACCCGCCTAATGATGCTTCCAATGCCCTTTCGTTCTACGTACTAGCTAGCTCCGGCCGGCGGAAGGTTTTGATGGGCTGTAACTGTAACTGTAACTGTAACTGTACTGTGCTGTACCTATGTATGTATGGTATGGTATGTATGGTATGTAGGTATTGTACTATATGTACCGTATGTACTGTATGTACTGTATGTATTGTATGTATGTGCGGCTGCACGGTCCAAAAGTAAGCGGGACGTCCATCCATCCATCCACCATCCATCCACATACCCATCCATGCCCATACATCCCATATACCCTTCATCCCATCATCATCATCCCCATTCACATACATACCCATACCCATACCCATACCCATATCTTACCACCATACACACACGGTCTTGCGTGTGTCCTGGATGGGACCGTACTGATTTTCAATGCCCACGAGACCTCAAGGCGCCGGGCCCGCCAATATTATTATTATGAGTAGTAGTAATAGTATTAGTATTATTTATTAGTACTATTATTATTATTCCCGTCCTCTGGTAGTGAGGTTAAGGTTATACTACGTCCTCCGTACACCTCCACCCACCTCCACCACCCAAGCACCAACCACCAACCACCAACCACCAACACCACCAGATCATCGACAGACGGAGCCTGCACGCTTCCGGTTTGCTTGCCCCCAATGCAAGCCCCCCAGTACGAGATTTAAGAGCGGCGAATGTCTATTACCACTTCTGGTCGCGACTGCGTGTGATGGTGGGAGGGGTCCGGAGGCAGGATAAAAAGAGCAATAAATCAACCAAGCTGCAAACACCCAATTAGGTATGGCATTGGCCATTGCCGCTCCTCTTGTTGGGACCACCTCTTACACCTTACACCTTACACTTCACACCTCACCTCACGTTTCGCCATAGCTAATGAGATTCCAGCGTGCAACAGCAGCAAGCAGCGTCCGTCGTCGGCATTCCCACTTCTTTCTCTCCACCTACCCGTCCGTCTCCTAGAGCCATCTTTATATCTCCCAGATATCTCATCTTGCTGGAATAACTGGCGTGCTATATTGCACTTTGCAGTCCTACCGGGGAGCAGATAAGTGTGAGTGAGAGCAAAAGTAAGCAGTACGTAGGATCCCGACTCGGCCCAGCTGCGTTTCGTCTCGGGAGCAGCATATCAAGACATCGGCCGGCCTGCTTTGCTTGTTGTTCTCTTCACCAAGATTGCGGACTCGGAGACAAAGACAACGCAACTCAACCAACCATCCATCCATCCATCCATTCGTGATGCTGGTGGTATAACCTCAAACTCAAACCCAAACTACCCTTCCTTGCCTTACCTTGCCTTACCTCTCCAACCCTAGAGCATCCGGTTTTATATCCACCGCTATACCTGCCGCTCACTGAACACGGCCATCAACTTCCCTCTTGCTCTTCTAGCCACCCCTGGCTGAGTTGCTTAGTTTGTGCAACCACTGTTGTATTTCCCACAAAAGACACTAGGCGCCACCAATTCCACGGATCTCACGCACTATAATTCCACAACGAGACCAGCCGACCTGGAGGTGCCTAGGCCTGTCCTCTGTGATTTGTGGTTCTGCTTCAGACAGATATATTTTAAAGTTTAGAGTTCGTGGCCTGCTATTCCACCTATTCCACTTATTTTGCCTCGTTTGCTTCTGCGTTCCATTCCTTTGCCTTTTTTTTGTTTTACTTTTTTACTTTTTTCTAGCTGTCTGCGCTTTAACCCTTGCTCTTGCTCTTGTACCCGTCCTGCTCGATACTCCTTGCATACCTTGGCTTCCCATGTTTCTCAACCACCCCCCCAGACTGCCTCTCAGCCACCAAACCAACCCTTGTGAATCAATTCACTAATTTGGTGTTCCGTCTACAGTGGTTAAACCCCGCTCTTCATCATCGCACTTGCTCCACAGCATCGATTTCTGATACAACTATCTCGAGAACCCCAGTTGCCCTGCCTCTATTCTACATATCTGCTTCATTCTTTTCTCCAGCAATACGATAACTCGACTTACACCTCACCGCTCTCCGAGTCCCTCAAGGTCCACTCACTCTATTTGTTCTACAAACACCTGCAACCACTACTATGGTTCTACGTCGTAGTTGTCCCAATGGTCCCAATACTTTCTACCAAGATGAACCTCGATTTTCAGCTCCTGCCGCTCCACACCCGAGATTTCTTGTAAGTTATGATTCAAGATTGTGATGGTTTAACTTTTACTAATAACTAATTAAAACAGCCGGTAGAATCTGCATTGAGAGACTGTGCAGGAATTTCTGCACGAGAGTTCGCTCTCTTCGTAATAGACGAACAGGGAACAGAGAAGACGTATAGCTCGTCCTCGATCGTTCCATTTCAGCAAAGGCTGTTTTCGGATCGCTTCAGATCGGATTTCCACCGATACACTCGGAGATCTTCTGATGGTTGGTACTCCTATATATCATGTATTGCAGATGAAGCAAAACCTAACTTGGCATAGTACCCACACAATACTTTGAGGGAAGTGAGAATGATTTTCGTCAAAACAACTTGGGCGGATTAGAAGAGCGGAGAAAGTTTTCAAGACAAACCAGATCATCAGAAGGTTCTGATGATGACAGTCCACGCTTGCGGAAACGATCCCGGCCAACTCTATATGGATACCATGAGCCGGAGAATACGGTTCAATCCCAGAAGTTCCAACAGCTCGTGATTGGAGACGAGGAGGAGGTGGAGAAGTTTTACTGCCAGCGCTTCCGTGACATGCAACAATCTTCGTGCAAAGTCATCGGGAAAGCTTTTGTAAAACTTGTCGAGCCGAAGAAGCAAACCCATTATCCATACACCAAAGGGGAGGCGCAAGCTCCATCATGGTGGCCCCTGGACAAAAAAGTTCGGCACAGAGAACCAGATCACCTGTTAAAACCTGGTAAGATGGCGCCAAACCTTTATCATATACCTCGCTAACATATGTTGTAGAAAGGATACGCCTGTTGGTGCACATTTTACGAATGATGGTGCAGCCTCACCACAAGCAGCATCCATCAGTTCAGAAACAAGGGCTCAATGTGCAAAGAATGCACGAAGCAACCCTAGAGGTGATGACCCCATGGTTCAACGACAAAGAGCATCCGGATAATGCGCAAAAAGCGGGCTTCTTCAGGGAGATCTTCAAGGTTGCCAAGGCAGAGGAAAGGTATTTAAATGGAGAGATTGGTAAGACATGAATAGAGCTATATAAAAGAATTATGTTGACAAAAGTAGATGCTACCACCCGAATCCCAGTCATGTCCGGCGACAACCGGACTGGGCTTGAACTCTCGGACGATGATGACGTTGAGGATGTCAAAGACGAGGATGAAGAGGACAACCAGACATCAATGGCTGTTGTATCGTCCCCCGACTCCATGGTACAGCCAACAATGATGCAACATTCGCACATGCAGGCCCATCCTGAGCCCGACTCTGGTTACCAATCTCGTAACATGCCAGTGCGATTTCAAACACAAATGGAACCACACCAAACATCATTTAGTGATGTATCGTATCTCCCCCGGACTGTCACCTTCCAGCCTACAAGCCCTTCGTCACAAGATCCAAACCGACGTCCTTTTGCATCGCCAGGGTTCCATAGTCCCCAACAGAGCATGTATGGCTGGGGGCAACCAAATACTCTGGTCAGCAACGGACCTAATACCGCTTACTACGTGAGCTCCTCAACATTACCCCAATCCACAAGCTTTCAGTTACCACCGCCCACCAGTGTTTCTCAGCCAATGTTACCCCCGCCACTTGGTCAACATCACTACGACCTGCCTAATGCACCGAGATTTGACCATGGGCCGAATCTTGGTCTTCAAGTCCGAACGACTTCCCTGGAGCATCCACAGCACCACGGAATTACTGAGTATTACCACGACAACAACAACGGGTATGGACACAACAACCCTGAGCACCAATGAACTATTTCCTCGCTTTCCCTTGTGGCAGGTTCAAAATTTAGCATATACCCATCTTTTTGCACAACCTCTTTTTATCGGCGGAGCAAGCATCTTTCATATCTGGCCACGCACCACGAGTTCAACAGCATCGTGATGTTTTGTTTATTCCTGGGTACAAATAAGCACATCCATTTGGGGAAAGCATCTTGTTCTTCTGAACATTCTACCGAGAGAAAATGGCGTGATTGTATATCTTAGATTCATGGTTGCGATATTGTGTCAGGGATTCACTTTCCAGACATGTATCGATCCTTCAGGGCTAGTCATTGTTTGAGGCTCTAGTATTTTGGTAGTGGGCGGGGGTTGCTGTCTGTTTTTTTTTCTTTCTTCCTTTCTTTGACTGCTGCCGCTGCGAGCCTGGATGGAGTCGCTGGTTGCTGACTCCCCCGGTTGTTTTGTTTTTTACCCCAATGTGAATGACGAAATTATGATTATGGTTCATGAAAAAAGAAGGACATACATCTGTTTTGAGTTACTTTCGCGATTTTTCTTTTGTTGCTTTCTAGCAAGCGAGTTGCTGTATTTGATACGTTTCTATAGGCGAAGGGGAAGATAAAAAAAGTAAAAAGATGGAGGGAACATATTAATTTGGTCTGGTTAATTACCTACCTTAATTGGTATCATTCATCGACAAGATATAGGTTCAATTGTCTCGATAGGGAAATGATCTAATTTTGAGGATGGGTGGAAGTGGTGGGCGACTGATGAATGAATGGAGGATAATAGATGGACTAGGCCAGGAAATATTTGTATATCGGAAAGCTAGGGTATCCACTAAGAAACGATACATATTACCGACACAATCAGGACTCTCCAATTCTAATCTTGACATTTGCGCGTTCATTATTATTATCATTTATTCTTATGAGACACTGTTAATCCTAGACCACTCATTTGAGCAGTGTTTTCACCGCTCGATTGCATTAGCTAAATTATCGTCTCTAATTAGCGTATCGAGATTCAAATAATGAACTCAATGGGCAGAGTTATTTAAAGATATATAACATAGGTCGATGAATGGACAATATTGTGTTTGCTTACCCAGTTCTTTCATGAACTTTTTCACCACCCCTTTTGGCAGCTCACTTCTTCGCTAAGCGAGTGGAATGGTCACGTGGCATCACAACCTTAGGAACCACCAAAGAAAGTGTTCCTACTAATCCAGTTTTAAGCATCCCGAATGACGATTGCTGAAAGTCAAAGTCAATAAACACAGTGGAAAGCGGTTTGTTGTTACTCACCATCTCCTTTGGTTGTTGAGTAAGTTACCAATTGAGGCAGCGGCATACAAAGGGGAACTCGCTTAAGCCCCTGAATTGCAGCCCAATACCACAACTCAGCCTCTTTTTATTTTTAATCCTTAAATGGCAATCCAAATTACACACCATTCGTCATATCATCATATCAGATTTGCATATATATATATATTCCATCTTATCAGAAGGAAAGGAGAGCTTAGGGGCGAGGAAGGAGAATAACCAGACTCATTATTTTCTTTCCTAAGTGTTAACCAGGGGTTTTCCCCGCAAACTCACGATTGAGTATAAAAAGAATTTATGCTTGAATCAGAAAGTACAATTGTTGGCCGGAGGGTTTGGTTCATGACAGCCAGTGCGGAGATGGGATAGCCTAGGGCGCTTGTAATAGGGAATTAAGGGCCAACTATTCTTGACGAGGTAATATGAACTGCTGCTCTGGTAATGCACCTAGTGAGGAAACTTTGGGAGATGCGATTGGATGGGCATTAGCATAGGACTAACGGAGAATTCACAATCATGGAACCCCTCCTTCTCAGCTATCATAAGCTGCAAAACTACTTTCTAAGACCCGTGAGGAGCTGCTCGCTTAAATATTGCGTTTTCCATGTTTACGCTTTTTCACCATTGATAATGTCATTCGGGTCATATTAGTCCCGAAGGCAGTATGGGCGGCCAATTGTGTACCGTGCTGTACCTTGAGAGCTTAAAAATGAGAGTTCGTGACTCCCCGCCCCGATCCTGTAACGGCCTACCAGGCAGATGAAAGTGGAGATCGATCAGTGTCCGCCGTTAGTGTTCGTTCTCCATCATGGCTTTTGTCCGTGCGGACAAAGACTGCACGGACGGACTGTTTCTCTAATAAGGTCAATGATAGTTCCAAACCCTATTTCTTGACGTGGACTTACGCTTGTCGGTGGCCATAGCTTTTCCAACGACATTCTTACATGGGATCCAAGCAGTAGAGACAGCAGCGATTCTTTTTCGGCAGGGCTCTTTCATCAAATCCAAATGTAACAACTTGTCGCGAGCATCTTAAAGCTACAATCTGACACTTGAAATTAAGTATACCGCATTTACTTGAAAACTTGCGGGGCCAGTTTGTCGCCGACCTGCATTATAGCAACACACGGTTTTGGAATCAGACTACTACACCCCTTCCCCCTTCTCCACTAAGCTGTTGAAACTGTATTGAAAGATGCGAGCTACAAGGGGAATGGCAGACGCCACAAGCCCTTAATCTTCGAAGCCGAGATGCGAGACTTGCTACATAAGCTTCAGGTAATGACCCAAGTGGCTATTTTCGTACTGTGCCTTGGATAGTGCGTATGCAAACTCATTGGCATCGGGTACTATGGTGTCCCACCAAGTCGGAAACTAATTGCTGTCAGGAGGCACTGATTGAAAGAGCATCTGGGGCAGCACATCCTGATTGCGTAGATGAGATCTTCTCGGGGGAATTACATCCCGTTCGTCAGATCGGGCTAGGAGCCTTTGAAAAATCGAATGCGATTTCCGGTTGGTTAAATTTGGCCTTTTTAAGATGCTTATGGTTTTGATCTTACGCAAAAAGTATAATTAGAGCTCCTTATCCATCGTCGCAACTCGCCTAACATACTTCCTAAGACGAAAAATGCTTAAACTTAACGCGATCTGAAGTAGAGAGCAAGATATTTTGATTAATTTCCTATTATTAAACAGATGATACACTGAGAGAGAGCAATGTATACGGGACCATATATCCTATTGTGAATAATGGGTTTGGATCACACCAATAGCCTCAGGCTGTGTGAGATACCAAAATATGAATGGTTAAGGTTTATTCAACGGAACTAATGTTGAGTTCTACGATTTTAAGCCAGTCAAGCTAAGTCATCAAGGGTCCTGTCTAGATGCCTCCTACAGCTTGATGGAGACATTGTATAGCCTTGAAAGTGCTAGATAATGATACCTAGTTGATCTCATGACAGTTTCGACTCTATTGGGGCATAAGTCGGATTCTTTTCTAGAGATAGAACCTCTCGGAGATACCCACAAAGTGCGCTGATACAGTGCTTATAAATTCATGAAGCTTAATTCAGTCTCATAATTCTGTAGAGGCGCTAGAGGTTACCCACAAGTCTTGAAAAACTCAGTTCCGGGTCCGGATCTCTAAATTCCAGGAAATAGCAAGCTTTGAACAACCACGCTTCTGGTAAAGAAAGCACAAAATTCAGTATGTTAATACAAGATATACAGCAGCTCATTCTACATGATAGAAATGATCGATATGTGCACTGTGGTTGGGAGTACGGAGGGCAATTGACTATATTGACTTCACCCATAAAGACGAAGATAGCACTTAAAAACACTTTACTGCTCCTTATGCGTACTATAAACTGTCGAGGATCTTGAAAAAATGAAGAAAATAGAAGTGAAGAGAAAAGAAATGAAAATCGTGCTGTGAGAACTGTGAGAACTGTGAAGGGAAATCCTAAATCTAGAAGAGTAGCTAAAAGGAGAGGGAGCCTGAGGCGCGACGCAAAGTCTTCTCATTGGCTGAGGGTAAACTTTAAACCATTTGGCCTGGTCACGTTTTGTTGGACCCACTACCCTCGCTTAGGTCAATTGCACACCACAAACTTTTTGAGAGCCATTTCGACTGTCACGACAAATCCTCGACAACAACTTCAAGATGGCTTCCCTCCAGAAGATTGCGGCCCAGAGCCCATCCCGTGCGAACCCATCCGAACTCGAGACCAGCATCGCTGGAGCTCTCTACGACCTCGAGACAAACACCTCTGACTTGAAGGCCGCCCTCCGTCCTCTTCAATTCGTCAATGCACGAGAGGTGAGCAGTTAACCCATTAACAGATACGCAGAACAAGAAATAGGAAAGCAGTACAACTTTGCGAAGCGACCGAGACGTTGGCATCGATTACAGGATATATCAGATGCAAGAGAGATCACATCACGCATTTACAAAACCGAGATGGGGATATTTGATATGGCTGTATAATTGGTGTCGGCGTTTTAGTTGTGGAATTGGACGGGCTGCGGACCATTTTCAGTGAAATGGAGATCGCATGCTGACTTTGATCAATTTTATAGATTGAAGTTGGCCACGGCAAGAAGGCTATTGTCATCTTTGTCCCCGTCCCATCCCTTCAAGGCTTCCACAAGGTGCAGCAACGGTATGTGATATTCCAATCGAACTACTCTTCATGGGCAGCACATCTAATTATTTCTTTTAGTCTCACCCGTGAGCTCGAGAAGAAGTTCTCTGACCGTCACGTCCTCATCCTTGCCGCACGTCGCATTCTTCCCCGCCCAAAGCGCTCAAACCGCTCGCGTACATCGCAAACTCAGAAGCGTCCTCGTTCCCGAACACTGACTGCTGTCCACGATGCCATCCTTAACGACCTCGTGTACCCAGTCGAGATTGTCGGCAAGCGTCTCCGCACCAAGGAGGACGGAAGCAAGGTTCTCAAGGTCGTTTTGGACGAGAAGGAGAAGGGAGGTGTTGACCACAGACTTGATACCTACTCTGAGGTTTACCGCAGATTGACAGGCCGTGGTGTCGGTTTCGAGTTCCCCCAGGGAGGTGCTACTGAGTACTAGATGCTAGATCTGGAAGGTTAATAAAAGTTGAGGAAAGCATGCTTTTGAGCTTCGGATTGTCATTAGGGAGGGGGCGAATAGGCCTCTTTTAGATACGCAAAATACCATCAGCTTGCTATCCAATGAATTATGATATGTACAACTACTCGAAGCATTCTGTTAAGTATTACCTTGATCATCTTACCATCTTAAAACTAAAACTTAATCGACTGTACATCTATGTCATTCGTATTAGGGAGGTGATGTAGTATTTGAGAACACAAAAATCTTCAAATGGGTATATAGCGTCTCTAATCTAATCCTGGGCAATTCGGCCAACTCCTATGACACACCAATATGCTAACTCCCTTCTTTCCTTGACTTCTTTATCCCTATTTGCAGCTGCCAGTCCACCACCCTCCTCATGCGCAGCATCCGTCTCCCACTCGACTCTTACAAACACCGGGATCTCTAGCACATCCTCGTCCTCTCTCAACGGCGAATCATCCTTTTTCATATCTTGATTCTTCATCAACGACGGAACATCCATACTCAACGATGCGGGGACAACCTCTATTACAACACTAACCCAGTTGCGACCTCGTTCCCAAACTTTGCCAGCCTCTGCTTGATGTTGTCCTTCATTAGCTTCTGCCTTTGTCCGTCGCTTTTCTCGCTCCCCACCTCGCGCACCACCTTCTCTCAGTGCTTCGTCCCATACATCTGTATTGGCACCGACTTCGAATTGTGGACAAAGTACTGTCACTTTACTGGCGAAGCGTCCTGGGGTACTAGCGGGCGTCGCAATGTTCACTCGCACGCCCTCAAACAGTGGATTCTTGAACGTAAGTACAAATTGTACAGGCTTCATAGGTGTGAGAAGGGAGTGTGATGGTTGCTGCAGTGGCTGGATAGCGATGGAAGGAATATAATTTAGTGCCACGAGTCGAATCCGGAAACGTGTGTTCTGCACCTTGGACTCGGGTTTGGAGAGAATATGGCGGCATTGCCGACAGCGTTTTGATCGTTTTGTACGCAACAGATGTGCGAATGGTCGGATTTCATCTAGGAATCGAGGGTCATGCATTTGTTCTTTCCTCTGAGCTGTCGAGGCGGTAGCATGCCATCCTTCGGTACGTAGCTTTGCAATGGCATCTTCAGAGGAAGCGCTTATTTGGAAGCCTTCAAGAGCGTCGCGTGCTTCTCGCATAGTTCCTGTTTTATTTTTGGCCTTTTTATCCGCGAAACTAGAGCCTGTGTACAGTCCCATGATTCGTGATAATGCGCCTGGTGACCCATAACCATAGTCTGCTGAAAAGCCCAACGCACCGCTGGGTGCCGAGTCCGCTAGTTGTGACTGATAGAAAGACTTGAGATTCGAGAACTGGCTATCGGCGTCGAGAATTTCCTGGGGATCAAGCGTGAGTTGACTGTCCTGGAACTCTGAGCTATCCTCCACAATATCTGATATCTCCCTTTTCCCCTCCTTCCGCCGTTCCTTAGCTGTTATATATGCATTCCCTCCATTTTGGATTTTAGACAGCTGTGCGTATACACTATTCGGCTTCTCAAGCTGAATGCCGATTTCCTTTGAGCTCCATTGGCAGTATGTGCAGTTCAGCACGTATGGCCCAGCTTGCGACGTATACTCGGCTCCAAGCCCCGAGGGCGGTGCCTCCGTACTACTGACGGACAGCGGAGCTGTACATATTGGGCACTGAAAACAACTGCGTGTGCACCTAATTCAGATTAGAATTGTAGGAGGAGTTATCATACATTATACGAACCTATTCCCCTCGCTCTTGACAGAGCTACTAGGCACCTCGAACAGACAATTGGGACAATACCACGTTGCAATCTCATCCAGCACACATCGTGGGCATCGTATTTGGTGGCAATCTTCACAATATAACAAGTGCTCGAGCGGATGCAAGCTGTATGCTGCACGCGGGGCTCTAGGGTCGAAGGTTCGGTCGTCTTCATCGGTTTCTGAGCTAGGGCTTGGGGGATCTTCACCGAATATTCGGGAAGGGGTGGAGGTCTCAGTGCAAGGGCACTGAAAGTAGGTATAGGGTGTGAAAGATGCCATGGTGAGTTGCAGGAGCCTGACGTAGAGAGCTGGACTTTTTGGTGTTGTGCCTAGGCTGGCTGGACGCGACCCCTGTCAGCGGGATGATAAAAGAACTGGGCTGCTTTGATAATGTACTGTACAAATTTATATCGTCACGAAACTAACAAGACAACAAAGATGGCGAATCAAGCTGCTACAAGCTGCTACAGCGATCTATATAGGTGGACCTTTTTTAATATATGACAATCTTCTCCTCACGTTTATAAGTACACCTAGCCGTGCTCTTATTCGACATAAGGCAATTGGATTCCATCTTCTTCGCGGCAGTCAAAGGCTGGCCGCAATGAAAATTAAGGATCTCAAATTAGAGAAGATGTTCCAAAGATTCCTTTTCAGAATGAAAAGAGCGGTCAGGTATGTAGTTTTCAACTAGCAAAAACGTAATCTCGGTCGGAACCTCACTGATATACGTCAAACCCATGCACTAAGATGGAGAGGAAAGAAAAGAAGAGGAAAGTAAGGGAGGATGGCGCTGGCTTTATAGACACAAAGAGATAGCTTAGCGCGGGATGTGGCTTGGTGGTGCTCTCAAGGCAGCCCTTCGTATTGTCATATTACTGCTTTAGGAAATTTTCTGAATGGCAGCCTTCCGATTCACTTTTGGCTCAGTTACTAACGTAAACTTGTGGCAATTCACTTACGTACATGAATCTAGACTTACATGGTCTCATGATGGCCCCTATCGATTATGTCCCTACGCTTTTTATTGCATCAAACGTTCTACTACCTCCAACAGTTAGTTTATCTTTAGACCAACAAGCCACAAGAGTTCCGTGAGGATGGGAATTTCCAAACTCCGAAGCTCGCACAATCGAAAACTCTAGGAGTGCTCGCCTATCTGGTAATTCATATATAATACGTTGCGGAGCTGAGAAAGCAGGCAGGCAGGCAATCATAACCATTGCCTCAATAAGAATTTCCCCCACGGCGCGATTGTTTCCAGATTCTCAGATGGAACACTTGATAAGTTTGGTAGAGAAAGAATAGAAAGAACAATCACCAGTAATGAGGAGGTATTTGCATCTACTTTCTGAACTTTCATGGATGTTTGGAAGATATTCACGCGACTACCCATTGCGTCCATGGCTCAAGAGAGTATCGAGAATCTCGGACCATGACTGGTTGACAAGCGAGATATCTTGCTTTCCCGAACAAAAGAAATCAGTTTGAGCTTGCCATCTGCCTAATATTAAAATATGTTAAAAGGTCTATTAAATGGCCCTTTTGCTGCAGAATATTATTTGCGTTTTGTTTTCCTTCCTTCATTATTCTTTGGGCTCGACAGTTCCCTTGCCTCAAGAAGTTTGCGGGACCAACAATCCGAGACCTTCGCCGTGCTGGAGGGGGGTGGGGTCCAAGGCTTGTTGAATATCTTCGACGGGGGGTATATCTTCGAGATTCTTTTGGTGGATTGCTCTCTGTTGTAACACAGATTCGTTTTTTGATATTAAGACATCAACACAAGCTGGACTTGAAGAAGGAAGTTTCGAATCACGGGCTTGGCACGGAAGCAAAAGATGGATATCATAAGTCCTCTGTAGTTAGCTCCAGGACAAAAGGATCGGTGTGTCTGACAAATGTATCCGTAATCCGGAACATTTTCAATTTATTACGGAAAATGAACATAAGTCCATCAATTGGTACCGAAAATATCCAATCAATCTACCGCTCGTGCGGGGAAACCCCATCAAGATAAAGTACAATCCCTCCACAATTCTGGCCAAAGCAGATAGGCATTTCACAACTCACCGAGTTATCGTGTAGCGATTGATCATGAGAGCGTATAGTTTTTTCACTTAAAAATTTGCATTTCCTTCAATCCAGCTACCAGGAAACCCAAAAGAGACAACCGGTTATTTTGAACAATGGCATCGCATACTGTGCCTGTCGTGAGCAATGGCCCCATTGCAGGAAACCCTGTTGCTTCTCCAACCAAAGGTTCAGGTTCGAGCGATGTACCCGAAACCTCAGTCACTGAGTGCGATGTGCTCATCATCGGAGCTGGGCCAGCAGGAGCATCCTTAGCATCTTTTCTTAGCTCTCATGGCATTACCGGCCTCATGATCAGTTCCGCATCCAGCACTTCGATAACACCTCGAGCTCACATCACGAATCTTGCTGGTCTTGAAGCTCTCAGAGATATAGGTTTAGATACCGAGTGCTCAGATCTGGCCACTTCAGGGGATTGTATGATGCATACCCGATGGTGTCATAGTATGGCTGGAGAAGAGTATGCTCGCATACATTCTTGGGGCAATGATCCTGATCGCAAAGGGGATTACGAAACTGCAAGCCCATGTGCCACTTGCGATTTGCCTCAAACTCTTCTAGAGCCAATACTTGTTCGGCATGCAACAACACATGGCTTTAAATGCCGCTTTGATACCACATTCGTCTCTTTTGAAGACAAAGGTATCGATGGTGTATTTACCACACTTTTAGACCAAGTTTGCAAAAAGGAATACGTTGTTCACTCAAAGTATCTCTTTGGAGCTGATGGGGCACGATCTCGAATTGTGAAGCAACTTAATTTACCTTTGATAGCGCAACCAGGTGGTGGAGTAGCCATCAACGTTCTCGTGAAAGCTGATTTGTCCCGACTTATTGAGCACCGGCAAGGTAATCTACACTGGGTGATGCAACCAGATAAGCCGCATTGTGACTTTGGCTGGATGGCTGTTGTCCGAATGGTCAAGCCGTGGCATGAATGGATGTTCATCATGTTTCCCAAGCCTGATGTTCAGCAATTCCAACCTACCGAGGAAGAATACCTAGCACAAGTCAAGAGCTTTATTGGAGATGACTCTATTCCAGTCGAGGTCTTGGATATATCTAAGTGGACGATCAATGAGATAGTAGCCGAAGAATACTCTCAAGGAAACGTCTTTTGTCTAGGTGATGCAGTCCATCGACATCCCCCGTTCAATGGTCTTGGCTCCAATACCTGTATTCAAGATTCTTTCAACCTTGCTTGGAAAGTGGCCTATGTTATGAAAGGTATCGCGTCTCCCAAACTGCTCTCAACCTACAGCACAGAGCGCCAACCTGTTGGCCAATCCGTTATCACCCGCGCCAATGAATCCTTCCGCGAGCACTTCCGTGTATGGGAAGCGCTAGGAATGTTCCCAGAAGACGTCTCCGAAAGGATTTCTATCCTCAATGACCTCTCGGCACCTACTCCAACAGGCCAGTGGCGACGCAAAGAACTCCAAGAGGCAATTTATAACACACGGCATGAGTTCCATGGCTTGGGGATTGAAATGAATCAATTCTACTCTGGCTCGGCAGTGTATTCTGCAGATGAGGCAGCTCCGTTCAAATTACAGGGCCTGGCTGCTGAGAACCCCGTGTTGCATTATATGCGTAGCACGTATCCTGGAAAGAGACTTCCTCATGCATGGCTTAACAAAAGATGCCCAGTTAAGCCAATATCAACTGTGGATCTCGTTGGTAAGGGAGTCTTTACTCTGCTCACTGGTATTGGTGGCGACTTCTGGAAAGAAGCTGCGATTGCGGTTAGCAAAATAGTTGGAGTTAAAGTACAAATACACTCGATTGGATTTGGTCAAGAGTGGGTAGACGTATACTCGGAGTGGGAGAAATTGAGGGGAGTCAATGAGTCTGGGGCTGTTTTGGTTAGACCGGATAGATTTGTCGCCTGGAGAATTCAGGATGTTTTGGATACCGAGAAGGACTGTGAAGCGAAGCTGCTGCAAGTCATGACGAGCATTCTTGGGTAGATTCTCAAAGATACACCATCTAAACCATGGCAAATAGAAATTAGATGACTTTGAAATCGCATCAATACGCAGATAATCTAACAAGACAACGAGCTCTTTTTATATCACATATGGCTACGATTTCTTTCTGGACCAGTAAATCTTCACTTAGTGGAATGTTAATATCTAATTAAAAGGACTTCCTAGTGAATTACCGACTCCCCTAGATTTAAACTTCTTCAAGCCACAGGCAAATTATGAGAGGATATAGTCCTATCCTAATAGTCCTACTCAGAAGCCAGAAGTACTCCTCTCGTCCTTATTAAACTTGACATATTCTTTACTTACACCTCACAACCATCGCCATAACCTAATCCCATTATCCATGGCCGATAGAAACAACCACAAAGCTCAAATTGACGCCTGCTCCCTAGCTATCCAGCGGGACAAAACATAGCTAGCAATAGGTGCGATGAACAATTAAGTATGCTTGGCATGGAAATCACTTTGTTGCTACACTCTAGAAATATTGTGTGTCAAGTAGTAACCAAACCAACAAGCCACCTCTCGCATTCTTGCTTGTGGTTATTTAATCTAATTGAGAAAGCAAGAAAGGTAAAGAAATGATCATATGTATCAACAGACAAATTGCGAAGGTCCGCCACATAGCAAAAGGAGGTTCCGCACTCAAAGGTCGTTCAAGTTGCTCTAGTCTAGTACACAGAAGTGTATCCAGCTCAAGACCAACAATAAAAGAGGCTGGCCGAGCGAGGCAGAAGACAACAGACATATGACAGTTGACAACTGGCCATATCTGATATTGGATAGCGCTATTTCCTGATTCGAACACAAATAGAGTTAATGAAAGGAAGAATTCTCCAGGAAATTGGTGTAGATAACAAACAGTTTGAGGAAGAACTTCTTGAGTAGCGAGGGAGACTTTAGTGTAGCAAAGATCTACCTATATGAAGCCTAAAGCGAGATTGATTTATACTACAAGAACAGTTTCTGGTCAGGTTGTGTTAAACCAACTTTTATCATGATTTTTGGGAGAGATGTGTTGCAATACAGAATTTGATTTCAGAAACAGAAACGAGACGAAGAAAAAAAGCCTTGGCAAAGTTGGTTGGGTTTGTGCTAGGCCTATTAAAGGCTATTGAATGGAGCCCCATCAAACCACTACCAAATACAAATGTACTGTACGAGCAACTCAATACTTTTGGCAGATTCAGCTTAACTTTACTCAGGGAGCTCCATGCGATTCCACATTGATGAAACCCCAAAGATAATAAAACCGCGTTGGACATCACTGTAATCTCGGGTTCCACACACATAATTTGGCAATGAATGCTCTTGGTTCCGATATCATTCATGATGGCCAGGCAAGAAGTTCAACATAATAAGGCCTGCACCAAAGATGAATAGTATCCCGAGCGTTACTCAAAGAAAGAGCTTCAGGCTGAAAAGCAGCTTGAGTCTTCTGTTCGGGATGCTGGCTTTCCAGCCTGAATGAGTGCACCTTCCCCCCCCATGGTGCCAAGAGAGGTTGCAATGGAAACCACTCTTATCAAGGGCAGTCGAGAAGTCATTACAGGCACTGGTCTATTTACTGCCTTTGCATCGCAGGTAGGGCATGTAAGGCGACCTTCTTCTTCTTCTTCTTGTTCTTCGACTATTTCTCCTAATCCAATCGTTCTTGTACCCACTGCTTGTGTTTGCTAGGATTGATGCCACTTGAAATCGCATCAATATCTCAATTGACCACCCCCAAAGCTCTGCAGTCGCGTCTGAGCAATGTTTCGACCCAGGATTAGCACTTCCAGAACCCCTGGTGCTTTGCGAGGGAAAGCTGAATTTGCACTCCGGGTT
>Ga0247734_1000923_pt1 | contig 23600 bp, 15 predicted proteins | sample UWRJL103311B2_FD_180933 | JGI IMG/M metagenome (GOLD analysis project Ga0247734, IMG submission 180933) | Plant litter microbial communities from Arlington Agricultural Research Station in Wisconsin, United States - UWRJ-L103-311B-2 | ecosystem: Environmental > Terrestrial > Plant litter >... | reverse complement strand
GATACCCGGCTATGCCATTGTTGATCTCCTCGGCGCTTAAACCAAATGTGCTGCCAATACAAATAGCCGCCAGAATATTATCTAAATTATAAGCACCAGTTAGCTGCGTAGGCACGGTGTAAGCCTGGTTCTTCAGGTTGTCACTCCATTCTAAAGTAAGCAATGGCGAGTTATCTAGCAGCCGGCCGTTTATTAAGTTATCAGGATTGTCATTTTTACCGTAATAAATTACATTGTGCATTTGGCGTGCTTCTTTCATGCCTAACAGTACCGCATCATCGCTGTTTACAAATGCTACACCGCCGTGCTTTTCAAAATCAGCGGCATCAGAAGGTTCCGGGGCTAAATAATCATATAATTCACCTTTGCCTTTTTTAACGCCTTCCACACCACCAAAGCCTTCTAAATGCGCCTTGCCTACATTAGTAATTAGCCCGTGGGTTGGCTGGGCAATGCTGCAAAGTAGTTCAATTTCTTTTTGATGGTTGGCACCCATCTCTATCACCGCTATCTCATGAGTACTATTAATATTGAGTAGGGTTAATGGTACACCTATATGGTTATTAAGGTTTCCCTGCGTAGCCAGCGTATTAGAACGTTGCGACAGTACCGCGTTAATAAGCTCTTTAGTAGTTGTTTTTCCGTTAGTACCGGTAAGCCCGATAACCGGGATAGTTAACTGCCTGCGATGATATGCCGCCAGTTTTTGCAAAGCCACTAAGGTATCTTCTACCAGTAAATATTGTTCGCCCAAGGCGTATTCCGGGTTATCAATTATGGCGTAAGCCGCACCAGCCTCAATTGCTTTTTGCGCAAAGGTATTGGCATCGAACTTGTCGCCTTTAAGAGCGAAGAACAAACTGCCTGGCGCAATTTTACGTGTATCGGTACTGATAACCAGGTGCTGCTGGTAAAGCTGGTAGATATATTCGATGGTGGTCATTATATATAATATTATATCTCAGTTTGCAAATTTAGCTTTCTGCTTTTTGTTTATGGTTCAGCCAGGCAATTACGGCTTTAATTTCGCCGTAGGTGTAGCTATCGCCCAATATTTCTTTTAAGGGGGCAAGCCGCTCATTTCCGTAGCTTTCCACAGCGTCTTTTATCGCCGGGATCTTGTGCTCATTAACAATTGCCAGTACATCCAGTTCTCCCGATTGGATAAAATTACTCAAATGCCCTTCAATAGTCATGGGTGAAAGGCCGCGCTCCTGTGCAATTTCGGCAACAGAACGGCCTTGTCTGAACAACGCCAGTGTAGTCTTGGCTGTTTCGGGCACTTTCTCGGCCCTTGGCTTCCGTTCGCGTTTAGGGGCTTTTTGGCTGATACGCGATGAAAGGCCTTTGGAGGCTGTATAAGCCGTAATGATACTCAAAAACTCACGGCCATACCGGGCCAGTTTAATATCGCCAAAGCCCGAGATCAGCCTTAATTTATCCAACTTTTGAGGGAGGTAGGTGGCTATCTCCAGCAAAGTAGCATCCGACAGGATAATATAAGCCGGTAGGTTTTCCATCAGGGCAATATCCTGGCGTTTCTTCCGCAGGCTATTTAGCAGATCAGCTTCAAAGTCGATAGCATCGGTTTGTTGTTCGTCGGTGGTTTGAGAAGATATCAGCTCTACCTTTTCCAGCCCTTTTAAAACAGGCTCGGCCTTAGGCGTCAATTTCAGGGTGGAGTATCCATCGTCCGTTAAGCGGACATACCCCATCGCAATCAACTCGCGTACGTAACGCTGCCAATCGGCCTTGGCTATATCTGCACCGGCACCATACGTTTTAAGCTGTTTGTGCTCTTCGCGGATCTTTTCGCTGCGCGATCCTCTTAAAAAATCTATCACGTAGGTAGCGCCGAAACGCTCCTTCAGCCGTGCAATGGCAGAGAATGCTTTTTGGGCAATGAGCGTACCATCAAACTTTGTAAATTCACTGAGGCAGAAATCGCAGGAGCCGCAGTTATCTGGGAATGCTTCATCAAAATACTGCATCAGGTACTGGCGGCGACAGGCGTGCAACTGGCAATAGTTCACCATATCGTCCAGCTTTTGCAGCATAATAGCACTTTGCTCGGGGTTGTTCTCCACCTGTGCAAAACCCTTTAGTTTCATAGCATCGCCGGGGGAGTAGAGGAGCAAGGCATCAGATGCCAGCCCGTCGCGGCCCGCGCGGCCGGTTTCCTGGTAATAGCCCTCTATGTTTTTAGGCAGATCCACGTGCACCACGTAGCGTACGTTAGATTTGTTGATGCCCATCCCGAAGGCAATAGTAGCCACCATTATCTTTACATCATCACGCAGAAATGCTTCCTGGTTTTTTGCCTTTACCTCGTTGGTTAGGCCCGCATGATAGGCTTCAGCGGCAAAGCCCTCCTTCTTAAGGTCTTCAGCCAGGGATTCTGTTGATTTACGCGAGAGGCAGTAGATAATGCCCGACTGATCCTTCCGCGGATCTAAAAAGTTAATGAGTTGGTTAAAACTGTTCTTTTTAGGATTAACGCGGTAAGTAATATTTTCGCGGTTAAAAGAAGAAATGAACACTTTGGGCTGATGCAGGTTCAGTTTCTCTAAAATATCTTTTTGGGTAAGCTTATCGGCCGTTGCGGTTAAAGCTATCACCGGCACACCGGGGAACTGTGTTTTTAAACCCGCCAGCATCAGGTATTCGGGCCGGAAATCGTGGCCCCATTGCGAGATACAGTGCGCTTCGTCGATAGCTATCTGTACAACGTTAAGCGTTTTCAGGAAAACGATCAAGCGGTCGTCCTTGCCAAATAATCTTTCGGGGGCGATGTAGAGCAGGCGCAGTTCGTTGTTCTTTAGCTGTATGGCGATGTCCTTCTGCTCATCGGGCGATTGGCTGGAATTTAAAAATGCTGCCGGTATGCCACTCAGGTTCAGGCTGTCTACCTGGTCCTTCATCAGCGCTATCAGCGGCGAGATCACAATGGTGAGGCCATCTAACAAAACAGCGGGCAACTGATAGCAAAGTGATTTACCACCGCCGGTGGGCATCAGCACCATCACATCCTGCTTGTTTAAAACATGCTGAATAATGGCTTCCTGTGTGTGCCTGAATTTGCTGTACCCGAAATATTTTTGTAGCGCCTGTAATGGTGTCATGTGATCTGCAAATTTCAGATGCGCAAATTACAAATTATCAGAAACGAAGATGCTAAAGATTTTAGATTTTAAATTTGGCCCCGCTGCATATTTGCATGCCTGAATCTACGCAATTAAAAAAAATTACGCATATTAGCCTTTGCTACCATCCCCATTAAATATTATGATAAAAAGATTACTCCTCTTTTTAACAGCGGTTGCTTCCTTTTCTGCAGCTTTCGCTCAAAGTATCCAATCGCCGGCCGAGTTTTTAGGCTACAAACCGGGCGAGCAATATACCCCGCACCACCGTATTGTAGATTATTTTAAATACATAGCGCAGGCATCAAAAAATGTAAAACTGCAGCAGTTTGGTACAACTAACGAGGGCCGCCCGCTGCTGGCTATGTTTATTGCATCTGATGAGAACATTGGCCGGCTGGAGGAGATCCGTCATAGTAACCTGCGCATAGCCGGAATGGAAACAGGTTCGCCTTTAGCCAATACGCCGGAGATTACCTGGCTAAGCTATAACGTACACGGTAACGAACCGGCCTCAAGCGAGGCCGCTATGTGGACCCTGTTTGATATGGTTGACCCTGCAAACGTCCGCACTAAAGCCTGGTTGAAGAATACCGTGGTAGTTATTGACCCCTGCCTAAACCCGGATGGCCGCGACCGTTACGTAAACTTTTATAACTCTGTAAAAGGATTGGTGCCCGATGCCTACCAGGCATCGCGCGAGCATGCAGAGCCATGGCCGGGTGGCCGTGTTAATCACTATTATTTCGACCTGAACCGCGATTGGGCATGGCAGGCACAAAAAGAAACCCAGGCACGGGTTGGTTTATATAACCAATGGCTGCCGGAGATCCATGTAGATTTTCATGAGCAGGGCATCAACGCACCTTATTACTTTGCACCAGCAGCAGAGCCATACCATAAAGATATTACCCAATGGCAACGCGATTTCCAGGTGACCATTGGCAGAAACAACGCCAAAGATTTTGATAAGAATGGCTGGATGTATTTCACCAAACAGGTGTTCGATCTGCTTTACCCTTCTTACGGCGATACTTATCCGCTGTATAATGGCTCCATCGGCATGACGTATGAGCAGGGTGGCATCAGCGGCGGCTTAGCGGTAGTTACCCGCAATGGTGATACTTTAACTTTAGTACAGCGCGTAGCACACCATCATTCTACAAGCTTAAGCACCATAGAAACTGCATCGCTGAATGCAGATAAGCTGATAGCCGAGTTTAAAAAGTTTTATGATAACAGCCGTACCAATCCCCCGGGAGAGTACAAGACCTATATCATCAAGAACGATAATAACGAAAAAACCGATATGCTGGCCAAAATGCTTGGCCGTAACGGTATCCAGTACGGTTTCGGCCTGGGTAATAAGTCGGTTACCGGGTACGATTATTTCAGCGGGAAAACCGAGCAATACAATGTTGGTCCGAATGATTTGGTGATCAATGCCTATCAGCCAAAATCGGTATTGCTGCATGTGCTGCTGGAGCCGCGTACGTTTATCCCCGATTCTGCTACTTACGATATTACCGCATGGGCCTTGCCTTATGCTTACGGCTTACGCGCTTACGGTGTAAAGGAATCTTACAAACCGGCTAATACCAGCTGGAGCATTACCAAGCCACAGGCTTTAACTAATTCACACGCCTATGCGTATGTATCTGCATGGCAATCTTTGGCGGATGCCCGCTTTTGGCGGCCCTGCTTAAAAAAGGGATTAAAGTGCGCTATGCTGAAACCCCTTTTGAAGCAGGCGGAAAGAAATTCACCGCGGGTTCTTTAATTATAGCACGGACAAGTAACAGCACCGATAATTTCGACCAGGTGGTTACCCAAACCGCGGCAGAACTTGGTCATGAGTTGGCGCCGTTGTCTACAGGTTTTGTAGATAAGGGGAATGATTTTGGATCTGACGCTGTACGCTTTATTAAACAGCCGCGGGTAATGCTGGTTGCCGGTGATGGCGTAAACTCCGAAGCAATGGGCGAGGTATGGCACTTATTTGAGCAGCAGCTTAAATACCCTATCACCCTGATCCGTTACCAGGACCTGGGCCGCGCCAAACTTTCAGATTTTGATGTAGCTATCTTCCCCGATGGCCGTTACCAGGATTTCCCTTCGGAGAAACTGCAAAGCTGGGTTAGGGATGGCGGTAAGCTTATTGCTATTGATAACGCTGTATCGCTGCTTTCTATGTCTAAAGGTTCTTTCGCCAAAAAGAAAGAAGATAAAGATAAAAAAGATGATGCCAAGGATAAATCTATCAATGTAAGAAAATATGCCGACCGTGAGCGCGATGCTATCCCATCCAGCATCCCCGGTGCTATCTTTAAGCTGGATATTGATAACACCCACCCGCTGGGCTTTGGCTTGCCTAACTATTACTACACGCTAAAAATGAATGATGATATCTACGAACTGCTTGGCGAAGACGACTGGAACGTAGGTACAGTTAAAAAAGATAGCTATGTATCTGGCTTTGCCGGCTTTAAATCCAAACAAAGAATAAATAACGGTATGCTGCTTGGCGTACAATCCATGGGCCGCGGCTCGGTTGTTTATTTGGTAGATGACCCATTGTTCCGCAGTTTCTGGGAAAACGGGAAGCTGCTGTTCAGCAACGCTGTGTTTATGGTGGGGCAATAGGAAGATTAGAGTCAAGAAATAAGAGACAAGAACCAAGAGACAAGATCAAGATCCGGAATAAGATAAAAATTATACAAGAACGGACTGCTTCAACTAAGCAGTCCGTTCCTGTTTTTAATCTTGTCTCTTGGTTCTAATATCTTGATTCTAACACACTAATTCCCACTCTTTACCCTGCTTTTTTCGTCATCAGCGCCGGTTTGGTGCTGGCGGGCTTTAATCTTGTTGTTGCCGAAGTTATAGGTAAAGGTTAAGCGGCCAACACGGGTGTCATTTTTGTTCATAACATCCAGGTTTACGCTTTGGTAATGGCTGCTTACCCTGTTGCGGCGTGTATTGAATATATCACTTATGGCAAGTTTCAGGTTCATTTTTTTGTTGTAGAACGAATGGCTGATACCTGCATCTACAGAATACTGCGGTTTAATATTGAAAATACCAAATGCCTGTGCAGACTGGTAATTACCTGATACCTCCGCTTTATATCCTTTAGCAACTAAAAAAGTTTGAGTGCTTCGGATCTGAAAAGTTGCTTTCCCCATGTTAAGGTTGGCACCTAAAAGTGAATCGGATTTAAATTGCTGGTAGTAAGCGGTAAGGTTAACGTTGCCGGTCCACCATTTAGCAATGGTGTAAGGCGAGTTGATGTTAATATTATAGGAGTCCTGCCTGTTTAAATTAAGGCGTGTTTGGTAACTGGCTTTAGAGATTGTATCCGTAAGTATAATTTCTGTACTTACATCGGTGGTACGGCTATAGCCCAGGGTAACGTTAATTGTTTTATTATAGGTATAGCTTAATTCAAAAGCGTTAGTATACTGAGGTTTCAAAAATGGGTTACCCTGCTCATAAGTGTATTGATCAAGATAAAATCTAAATGGGTTCAATTGGTCGTATCCAGGCCTGTCTATCCGGCGGCTGTAGCTTATGCCCACCTCATGTTTGTCTGATAACGTGTGGTTAATAAACAAACTTGGAAAGAAATCCAGATAATGGCGTTTAACAATCTGGCTTTTGGTTATCAGGTTACCAGTTGATGAAGTGCGTTCGGCACGTACCCCTGCTTGTACCGATGTGTTTTTATAAGTTTTGCTCAGATTTAAATAAGCGGCGCTTACTTTTTCATCGTAAACAAAGCGATTGGTTCGGCTGGTATCATTAATAAATATATCGCCGCTGTTAATCTGGGCCTGCAGGTCGTTATCGGTTTTTACCGAACTTAATTTAACGCCGGTTTCCAGTTTAATAGTTTTTGTTAAAGGCAAAGCATAATCCGCTTTCTGTGTGTAAATTGTAATGGTTGACGGTGTTTGATTGCGGATAAGCATTGGTGGCTGGCCTGTAGGAGCGCCACCCGGGTTAAAAAAGTAGGTATCGTATTTAGCATCGGATCCATTACGGAATTTGGAGTAATCTAAATCTATGCTCAATTCTTGTCCGTTAGTATCAAGCTGTAGTTTGTCGTTAATATTGGCGGCAAAGTTGCGGTATGTTTGTTTAATATAAGAGCCGGTATTTTGATAAGATGCATCCGCAGCGGGTGTTGTGCCAATGTGGGTGGTGCTTTCGTTATTACCGTATTCGTTGGTGTAATCGCCATTGATGACAAAGCCCAGTGTGTTTTTACTGGATGTTGCATAATCTGCACCAAAACGATAGTTATTATAGTGCACAGTATTTATTAACGAAGAATTTTGCTTAAAAAAGGTCCGTGTATCGGCACTGTCAACTATGCGGTCAATATCAAGCAGGTTGCGGCGTTTTGCATCGCCACGGCTAAAAGTACCAAACACGTTTAAGTTGCCTTGTTTATGATTAAGGCTCAGGCTGGTATTATCGCGAAAGCGGGCGCCCTGTACTACACCTAAACTCAGGCTGCCATTGGTGCCTATCTGGCGGTTCTTTTTTAGTTTGATGTTAATAATGCCTGAGTTGCCGGCAGCATCATACTTTGCAGAGGGGTTGGTAATTATTTCTATAGACTGGATGGTTGATGCATCAGTGGCTTTAAGCATAGTAGCCAGCTGCGCTGCCGACATATAGGTAAGCTTATCGTTTATCATTACGGTTACGCCCTGCTTGCCCTTCAGGCTAATGTTATCGTCTTTGTCAATTGTAACACCCGGTGCGCGCTCCAATATCTCCAAAGCGGAGTTGCCGGCTGCTAAAACACTGTTTTCTATGTTCATTACGGTGCGATCCAGCTTACGTTCTATCAGGGGTTTTGCAGCGGTAATGGTTACCGTTTGCAGGCTGCGGCTGCCTAATTGCATTTTTATGGCAGGCACTGTTACGGTTGACTGTCCGCTGGTTACTGTAAACGCCGCGCTGCAGGTTTTTTGATACCCTACAGTTGTGGCTGCTACAATGTAACTGCCCGGTGCAATATGGTCAATAGTGTATTTACCGGCATCGTTGGTTAGAGTGCCTTTTACTACAGATGAGTCTTTTACTCTTAAAAGCGTTACAGTGGCGTAATCCATTGGTTTACCCTGCTCGTTTAACAAAGAGCCGGATACATTGGCGGTTTCTTTAGCTGCCATTGGCTGCGCGTTGGCTGTTATAGCGGCCATCAATACGAAGAATATGAGGTATAGTGTGTTGATAAGTGTTTTCATGATACAATAATTTAGGCAATAAAAAGCCAGGGAAGGTTTCCCTTCGTTTTTAAAAGCGCAGTAAATAATAGTGTTTAGTAAGGCGTTGTTAAATAAGCGCCGGGTTTAGTGTGAAATATATAGGGTTGGGCTGTTGCATAGTTTTTTGTGTTAAATGCCAATAGCAATATCAGCATGTGTTGTTTGTATATAAGATGCAAAAAGGGGGGGCAAGGTTACAGATAAAGTTTAAATAATAGCAGGGGAGGTGGTTATCAGCTATATATCTGGAGTGAAATTGCTTTACTTAGAGCCGTTAATGGTTGCCCGGATCAGACGGTATAAACTTTAAATAGGGTTGATATTATTTCGGTACTGCACACAGGTAATATAAGCCCGCTGAAAATCAGCAGGCTTATATATTGAATAAGGGTTCTCAAGGTTAATTATTGCGCAGTAGCACTATCAGCGGGCGCTGTTGACAGCGCTTTATCAGTTTTTGGCAATACAAGGGTATCCACTTTGCATTGTAAGCCATTGTCTGTCATGATGAATTTTGCATCTTTTGCGTCTTCCTGCTTATTATCACGGCTGCAGTCGTAAACGCTGATATCGTGGATAAAGCGGTCTAACTGGCGATCGATAACTAACTTTGAATTGAGCGGTATCCTTAATATTAGGCGCAGGCGTTGCGCGCGCCATAATTTGCCGGGTAGTTTCTCCAGGCGGCGGTTGAATTTCAGCACATTGCCCTGCTGTATAAACTGGTAAGAGATGTTGCGTGCATTAAATAGCGCGTCATCCTCATTGCGGCCGCGGGCGCTGAATGATTCTACGAGTACAGGCTGCGACACGTCACTTTTTTCTATGTCGATATCTATGTTCTTATCCGGCATATCCATATTGTTATCCTCATCATTATCCAGAATTATTCTGTCGTTGAACTTCTCGCTAATGTTAAGGCGAATGCTATCTGCGCCGGTAAGAAACTTAACATCATTCAGCTTTAAATAATAAGTGCTATCGGCAGAAGGTTTGATGTTTATGGTTTGCTTAAAGCCAGATTCGTCCCTGAAATCGGCACTTATCTTAACTGAGTAATAAATAACAACGCTTAAAGCCACTATCCAAACCATTACCAGGGTTGAGCCTGTTGTACGATTTATGGTTTTTCCATTAAACACCAGCCCGATAGTTACCAGTATAATTGCCAGCAGTGGGATGGCGATCATCAGGAATGCGCAAACTATAAATATGTTGTTTATCTGCTGATTTACAATATTGAACGGGAATATATGGTAAAGCCCCATGTTACCGTAGGCCACATAAGTTATAATAGCCACAATTAACCCGATAACACCTGCAAAGCAGGCTAGAAGTATGGCTATGCCAATCAGCTTAACAAGCAGTTTGCCAGACTCTCTAAAGAACGACCCAAAATGGCCAAATATATCCCCGGCAAAATCGCGGGTTTTATATATAAAGGGCTTAGCCTCATGGCGCAGGTCATTGATATTGCCGCGTACGGTGCTTAATTCTGCCTCGAAATTGTTTTTAAAACCCTGCAGATCCAGCTTCTGGCCTTTCATTGCCATACGGTCAGCACGGGTAACGGCCTTAGGTACAACTATCCACAAAATTGCATACAGCAGTAACCCCATGCCTGCAAAAGGGCATAGTATTACAAACATCAAACGGATCCAGGCAGATTTAATGTCGAAATAATTGGCAATACCAGCGCATACGCCAGCTACCAGGTGGTCATCAGCATCTCTAAACAGGCGGCGGTTCTCGGTTGTATAGCCATAAGCACCGTGGCCTGTTGGTTTTTCGCCGTCTTCCTCTGCCGATTCAAAATCTTCTACCGAGCCCATTTGCTCAACCACAGCTTTAACATCCTGGGCAACAATTACCTGTTTGCTTTCGCGGATGAGGGTTTCGGTAAACATTTCGGCAATGCGGTTCTCGATATCTGTGGTTATTTCTAAACTGTCGGCCGAGTTCATAAAATGACGGGTTACGTCCGTCATGTATGTTTTTAATATTTCGTAGGCATCCTCCTCAATATGGAAAACGGTGCCGTTTATATTTATGATTATAGTCTTGTTCATGATGGTGGTTTAAATAGATTTTTAATTTTTTCTGTCGCCTATTGCAGTTTGTACGGCAAAGGCAAGTTCCTGCCAGGTGTTATCCAGGTGTTCTAAAACCTTGCGGCCTTCCTCGCTCAATACATAGTATTTCCGCGGCGGCCCGGAGGTGGATTCCACCCAGTTATAAGATAGTAAGCCATTGTTTTTCAGTCGGGTTAGCAAGGGGTATAACGTACCCTCAACAACCAGTAGCCGGGCTTTTTTTAATTCAGCAATTATGTCTGATGCATATATTTCGCCCTTAGCAATAATGGAAAGGATGCAATACTCCAGTATGCCTTTCCTCATTTGGGTTTGTGTGTTTTCAACAATCATAACGCAAAGATATATGTTTAAGAATGTATTATGCAATACATAGTACTATAATTGCGACATTTTTTTTATTATTTAAGATATTTTAACAAATCGCCACTTTTTTTTACAAATTATTTGATTTATTGATAACGTAACACTACTTTTATGATTAATTAACTATTAACTGATCTTATTATTAACAAACATGAAAAAACTTCTACTAGTAAGTTTGTGTTTCCTGGTGTTATGCGTAACCCAGGTGTATGCACAAAATCGTACAGTTACCGGTACAGTTATCGCTCGGGAGGATGGCTTGCCAATCCCCGGAGTAACTGTTGCGGTAACCGGGACTACCATTGGTACTCAAACCAAAACAAATGGTACATTTTCTTTAAGCGTTCCAGCTACAGCAAAGAGCCTTCGCGTTTCTTTCATCGGCTACGGAACTATCACAACCGACATCCCTGCAAGTGGTGTTGTTAATGTAACATTGGTTGCAGATTCTCGCCAACTGAATGAGGTTGTAGTTACCGCGGGTGGTGTGAGCATTAAAAACCGCCAGCAAGGTAACCAGTCAACCAGCATCAAGGCTGAGCAATTAACTCAAGGTAAAGCTTTCAACGTTGCCAGTGCATTAACAGGTAAGGTTGCAGGTTTACAGGTAAACGCTGTAAGTAGCGGTGTTAACCCTAACATCCGTTTGGTATTACGTGGTAACAGGTCGTTATTAGGTAACAACCAGGCTTTGGTTGTTGTTGATAACGTAATTGTACCAAGCAGTATCTTAGGTAACTTAAACCCGGAGGATATCGAGAACATCACTGTATTGAACGGTGCCGGTGCGGCTGCGTTATACGGTTCAGATGCGTCTAACGGTGCATTAATCATCACTACTAAAAAAGGTAAACGTGGTGCAACTTCTTTAACTTTCTCTAACACTACAAGCATCGAAGAAGTTAACTTCTTGCCAAAATTACAGCACCGTTTCGGTTCTGGTACCGGTAATGATGATGTGCCTTCTTACACTCCGTTTGAAAATCAGCAATATGGCCCGGCTTTCGACGGTTCACTGCGTATCATTGGTAAACCACTTGCAGATGGTTCTATCCAGACTGTGCCTTATAGCTACAGCGGCGATAAAGACAAATTTTGGGATAATGGCCTTACCAACCAATCAGATTTCAGCTTACAGTCTGGTGATGATAAAAGCACAAGCTACTTATCAGGTCAGTATTTCCGTCAGGAAGCTACCGTTCCGGGTGATACCTATAACAGGTTTAGCGTAAGGTTAAATGGTACCAGAAACGTTCTTAAAAACTTAACTTTTGATTATAACGCCAACTACATCCAAAACCGTTATAATCTGAGTACTGCTATTTCAAGCGTTTTCGATAACGTGTTACAAACTCCGGGTCAAATACCTTTGTTAAGATATTCTGACTGGCAGACCGATCCGTTCGCAAATCCAAACGGATACTACAACGAATACTATCAAAACCCTTACTTTGCGTTGGATAACAACCGCGGCATTACCCGTAATGACTACTTAACAGGTAACGTGCAGTTGAAATACTACCCAATCCAGGAATTATCTTTATTATTCCGTGTGGGTATATCTACTCAAAATAACTCAAGCAAGTCTTACACCAACAAATTTACCTACTCTGATTACAGGTTAAAAATTACTCCCAACTTTGCAAACATATTAGGTGGTGTATCTGATGCTGCTTCTTACAACACGCAGTTAAACCCTGAATTCCAAGCGCAGTACATTAAACAAGTTGCTAAAGATTTCAACTTAAACGTAATTGTTGGTTCGAGCATGCGCGATAACCATTATAAAGGTTTAAGTGCAGGTATCAGTGGTTTAGTACAACCAGACTTATTTAATTTAAGCAACAACTTAAACGTTGCATCTGCCAGCGAAGCTAATTATCACGCTGTACAGATCGGTGCTTACGCTGATGCAAGGTTAGGTTTCAGAGATTATTTGTACTTACACGTATCTGGTCGTAACGATTGGAGATCTATTCTGGCCCAAACTAATCGTTCTTTCTTCTATCCTGCAGCGGATTTATCTTTCATCGCATCTGATGCGCTTCCATTCCTAAAAGCCTCAAATGTTATCGAAAGCTTGAAATTACGCTTAGGTGTATCTAAAGTAGGCCAGGTTAGTTTAGGTAACTCATCAAACTTTGGTGCTTACTTTTTATTGCCAACATTTGGCCAGGGTGCAGGTTATCCATATAACGGTAACCCGGGTTTAACCCAGGGTAACCAATTGGTTGCTGCTAACATCAACCCGGAAATTACCAAATCAATTGAAACCGGTTTCGATTTAGACATGTTCAAATCAAGGGTTTCAATTAGTGCTACTTACTACAAATCAAGCACTACAGATCAAACTGTACCAATTGGTGTTTCTACCACAACTGGTTTTAGCTCTTACTTAACCAACACTGGTAAAGTAAATAACCAGGGTCTTGAAACTTCAGTACGTTTAACTCCGGTTCGCACTAAAGATCTTGAAGTAACTGTTGGTGCTAACTACACCTTCAACGATAACAAAGTTGTTTCAATCAGCAATGACCTGAAAACTTTGCAATTGCCAGGAGGTAGCTTTACCTACGCTGGTGTATACGCTATTGCAGGTAAATCATTCCCATTATTAAGAGGTACAGATTACGTGAGAGATGATCAGGGCCGCATTATTGTTGATGCTGCTACAGGCTATCCAACTGCTGGTACTAACTTAGTCGACATTGGTAATACCGAGCCAAAACATCGTTTAGGTTTAGATGCAGCTGTATCTTGGAAAGGCTTGCGTTTAGCCGCTTTATTTGAATACCGTGGTGGTTTTATGATGTACAATAGCGCTGGTAGCTTTGACTTCTCTGGTACAGGTATCAGAACTACTTACTTCAACCGCGAGCGTTTCGTAGTTCCTAATTCTTCTTACTTAGACCCAGCTACTAACACTTATGTTGCCAACACAAATATCACAACTGCAAGCGGTGGTACTGCTTTCTGGACAGAAGGCCCAACCAATACTAACGTTGGTTTAAACTATGCTTATTCAGCAGCTTTCTGGAAACTTAGAGAGTTATCTTTAGGATACGATCTTCCAAAATCTATTCTTGCCGGTGCTAAATTCATAAAAGGCGCACGTGTAAGTGTACAAGGAAGAAACTTGTTCTTATGGACTCCTAAAACTAACATCTACACAGACCCAGAGTATAGTGCAGCCGGTTCAGATAACAACGCCGTTGGTTTATCTTCATTAGGCCAAACACCTCCATCAAGGTTATATGGTGCAACTATCTCTATTACTTTATAATATTAGCAATCATGAAAAAAATATTATCATATTTCATAATAGGCGCTCTTGCATTAGGTGCTACCTCTTGTAATAAGATCCTGGATATTAACGACAACCCCAACTCTCCGACTAGCACTACTCCGCAAGTTGTTTTGCCACAGGCTATAGTAAGTACAGCCGCATTGGCTAATGGTTACAGCCAGTCTTTTGGTTACCCGGGTGGTTTCTTTGCAAACGTTTATGGCTTTGGTGGTTACGGTGCAACTGTTACTTTAAACTATGGTACCAGCGATTTTGCAGGACCATTCCAAAGCTCATATGACAACGCACAGGACTATCAATATATCATTGATAATTCTACCGATCCAACTTTGGTTTATCCAAACGCAATTGCACGTATTATGAAATCATACGTTTTTGCAAAATTGGTAGATAACTACAATGATGTGCCTTATACAGAAGCTTTAAAAGGAATTGCAGTATTAACTCCTAAATATGACAAAGCAACGGATATCTACAAAGATTTGGTTACGCAGTTAAATGCAGCTATAGCTGCTATTACTGCCGGTCAGGCTCAACCAGCAACATCAGCCCCTACAAAATTAGTAGGTTCTGCTGACCCAATGTTTGGTGCTGATATGGATAAATGGAAACGTTTTGCCAACTCTTTAAAGTTGCGTTTGCTTGTTAAGATGGCAAGTGCACCTGAAACTCTTACTTTTGCTACTACCGAGTTTGCATCTTTTGATAATACTTTGGGCCTTATTACTGACGACGCGGTCGTAAACCCAGGTTATGCAAAACAAAGTGGTAGGTTGGCTCCAGTTTATAATTCATTAGCAGCTGATGAAACTAACACACGTAGAGTTACATCTATTTTACCAACTATCTATGTTTACAGTTTCTATAACGGAACTAAACTATTGGATGCTGGCAGAGGTGGTGTTATTTACAGAAGCTACCCTAATACTCAGAAAAACCAGTTAGGCCAGGAAAACCTTGCAAGCTCAGTTATCCCGCCAGCTGGTTCCACAGCCTTTTATACAGGTGCCGATTTTGATACCCCTGGTTTAGGCGCAGTTAAAGGCCCTGCACAGGCGCAACCGGTTATGCTTTTAGCAGAAGCTAAATTCGTTCAGGCCGAAGCTCGTCTTAAAGGATTTATCCCCGGTTCTGCACAAGATGCATTCAACTTTGGTATTACTGCATCTTTTAGATATTTATACAAAAACCAAACTGGTGTTGTTGATGCTACAAGGGCTGAGCCAGGAGTAACTACTGGTGTGCTTCCTGATGCAACTGCTATACCGGCAAATGGTACATCTGGCGCTCTAACAAAGTATAGAACTGATAATGCATCATACCTTGTTCACTATGAATCAGCTGTAGGTGCTGCTCAACAACTTGAAGCTATCATTACTCAAAAGTACATTGCTTTGAACGAGATTGCACACGATGAAGCTTTCGCTGAATACAGACGTACAGGATGGCCAAGAAACGCTCCTACTTCAACTGATCCGGCTTTAAACATGGCATCATTGCAATCACGTGCAACAAGCACTGATAAGCTGATCACCCGGGTGCCTTATCCACAATCTGAGTATAACGTTAACTCTGCTAACGTGCCACAGAATGTTAATATATTCACAGCTAAAGTTTTTTGGGACCAAAACTAAAATATAAGAAATCATGAAAAAAAATATTATTAAAGTATTATCTTTTATACTATTAGGAAGTACGCTTACTTCTTGTTTAAAGGATGACAGTTTGATCCTTGATCCAACTAAAACTAACAACGTTGTTGAGTTTGCGAATCCAAGCCAAATTGTTAAAGTAGGAACTATATATCCGTTATATGTATTATCGTACGATTATACATCAACTCTTACTACAGCAACTGTGCCTGTAACTGTTAGTTACTCTGGCCCTGAAGCTACTGCTCCGCAGGATATTACAGTGAATATCGCTGTAGGAACTGAAGATCAGGTTAACGAATACAACGAGGCTGGTTATCAGGATGATGAACTAACGTTTATGACACCTGATAAATATAAATTGGCTTCAACCACACTTGTAATTAAAAAGGGTGAGTCAAAAGCTACTACAACTATCCTTTGCGATTTTACCAAGTTTGACTTATCAGAGCAAGCTGTATTACCTTTAAATATCACCTCTGCATCTTATGGTATAATAAGTGCAAACTTTAAAACAGTATTGTTAAACATTGGTCCAAAGAACATCTATGATGGTGTTTACCGTTACCAAACTTCTGCTGCAACGGCTTTAAGGCCTAATTCAGATTCTGATGATGCTGAGTTGGTTACATCTGGCCCCAATAGCGTAAAAGGTCACCTGTTAAACTATTATAGTAACGAAGTTGTTTACACAATAGATCCTGCTACTAATACGGTTATTACTTCTATGACAAGCTTATTGCCAATTGGTAATCCTGGCCCAAGCACTTACGACCCGGCAACTAAAAGCTTTAAGTTGAACTGGACAAGTAATGGCGGCGCACGTAAGTTTGAAGAAACTTATACTTACATAGGTTCTAGATAATTTTATTGTATATCAATAACCGAAGAGCCGGGGTTTACTCCGGCTCTTTTTGCTTATATATTAAATTTTAACTAATTAATTAGGTATTGTATATTATATTAATATTACATAAATTAGAATAAAAATATTAAGCCATGAATGCACTCCTAAAAACCGCGTTAATAACCACTGTTTTTACAGTTTTTGCAGCAACGCAAGAAAAAACTGCAGAGTTATCTGATAAGTCTAAGGTTGTTTACAACCTTACGGAAGATAAGCAACTGAACGGGGCATACGTTGTTTCAACTCCTGATGATAAAATGTCGTTACGCGGGTTGTATAAAGATAACCAGCGCTCGGGCAATTGGTATGCTTTTAACCCTGACGGCTCTATCTTTTTAAGATATAACTACGATCTTAAAAAATTAATCATGCTTGATACTGTGGCCATTAACCGTGCACGGTTTACTGTTGCAGGTAATGCAGAAGCACAAAAATTAGGTACAGTGCCCGTACCTATCTGTTCTATTGAACAATATATATCTATTTTAGGCACTGAGCTGCAAAGAAAAGTTTGGGCAGAAAATAAATCTGCAGAAGGTACCCTTGATGTTGACCTTACTGCAACCGTTGATGCAAATGGCCAGGCACGCTACTCTGGTACTTACATGGCAGGTGCCATAAAAGTTACTAAAAGGCTGATTGTTAACGAGAAGTTGTTTAATATTGAATGGTTGCCAGCTACCTACAAAGGAGAGAACTTAGCAGGTACATTTACTGTAAATATGCAGGTTAACTTTTCATCAGATCCTACAAAAAGACAACGCTTTGTTTGGAATTATTAAGATCTAAGACATTATAACCCAAAATGGCGCATTTAAACGATGCGCCATTTTGGGTTATATATCAATATTTATTTCTGTTTACCGTTTGTCCACACTGTAACTGCCGGGGCCAACAAAGAATAAGCCGGCAAACATAATAGCATCTTCAATAGCATGCGCAGCGCCGGAGATACCATCGCCTTTGCCGAAGTGCGTAGTTGCGGCTACAATAAGGTTTATTACCAATAATAAACACACCGGGCGAAACGCCAGGCCAAGTATTACCAATACACCGCCAACGGTTTCTACCAGGCCCGCTAATAAGCCCCACATTACAGGTAAAAAAGTTATACCAACGTATTTGGTAGAGCTGCCAAGGCCAGCCCAGCTTTCGGGGCCGCCTATAAGTTTGGGATAGCCATGGTAAATAAACATGGCGCCGAGCCCCACTCTGATAATCAATAGACCAAAATCTTTATAGCGGTTTAAACTGCTAAAGTATGCCATGTTAAATATGTGTTTTATTAATAACTTATATAAGCCGCATCTTGTTTTGCAGACAAGTTTAATGTTTTGCCAAGCACAAGGCTGCAGTTATTAGATACGTGCCCTGCCGGGAAATCAAAACAAACAGGGTAATCATATTCACCTACCACGTCCATAACTATTTCCGGGATGGTTTGCCCAAAGGGGATCTCGTTATCTTTAATATCTGTAAAACCTCCTATGATGAGCCCTGCAAGGTTCTTAAGCTTGTTGGCCCTTTTAAGGCTGCGTAGCATGCGATCTATGGCGTACAGGTACTCGCCAACGTCTTCCAGAAAAAGGATCTTACCGGCGTAGTCTATATCCGATACCGAGCCTGCAATAGCTATCAGCAGCGATAGATTGCCGCCAATTAGTACGCCCGAAGATTCACCTATGCGGTTTAGCGGGTTGGCTTCAACTTTGTAAATTAACTCTTCGCCAAATAAAGCCTTGCGTAATGTTTCCAGGGAGTAGGCCGAAGCATCAGGTATGTTTAAGGGCATTTGCCCGTGTATGCAGGCTATGTTGTAATTGCTGATGATATGGGCATGCAACAGCGTAATATCGCTAAAGCCCACCAGCCATTTGGGGTTTGTGGCCAGCCGGCTAAAATCTACCATATCCACCATGCGGATAGTGCCGTAACCGCCACGCGCGGCTATAATAGCTTTTACGCTATCGTCCTCAATAAAACGCTGCAGGTCATGGGCCCGCAGTTCGTCGGTGCCGGCAAACTGATTATGGGATGCGGTTACTGTTTCGCCGAGGACAACCTCAAGCCCCCAGCTGGTAAGCAAGGTTACAGCGTCCGTCATGGCGAAGGGGAGTTTTTTGGCAGGGCAGGTAATGGCAACTTTATCCCCTTTTTTAAGCGGAGGCGGTATTAACACAGTATGGCCGGAAGCAGGCATATGGAGTACGGTTTTATAGATGATGTATTAAGTAAGCATTAGTGTTGTTATTCAAAATCCGGTTTAACCATCTTGCGGCCTTTCGGACTTTACCGACTAAAAACTTATCTTTGCAAATTAATAAACAACCTGTTTAATGTCGCAACTTAATAAATATAAAAGATACACCATTACATCGGCTTTGCCTTACGCAAACGGGCCGCTGCATATTGGCCATTTGGCCGGGGCATACCTGCCTGCAGACATTTTTGTGCGCTACCTGCGGCTGATGAAAAAGGATGTGGTGTACATTTGCGGTTCAGACGAGCACGGCGCGGCCATCACCATAAAAGCCAAAAAGGAGGATACCACCCCGCAGGCAATTATTGATAAATACCACAACCAGATAAAGGAGAGCTTTGAAGAGTTCGGGATCTCATTTGATATTTACCACCGCACCTCATCGGCTATTCATCATGATCTTTCGCAGGAGTTTTTCCTGAATTTATACGAGAAGGGAGAGTTTATCGAAAAATTCTCCGAACAATATTTTGATGAGGATTACGACCAGTTTCTGGCTGACCGCTATGTTACCGGTACCTGCCCCGTTTGCAGTTACGACCGTGCCTACGGCGACCAGTGCGAAAACTGCGGTACCTCGCTTAACCCAACTGACCTCATCAATCCCCTGTCAACCCTGAGCGGTAAAACGCCGGTTTTAAAACCAACCAAGCACTGGTATTTGCCTTTAGATAAGTATCAGCCATGGTTAGAGAAATGGATAGACGAGAAGGAAGGAGAGTGGAAGGTTAACGTATTTGGACAATGCCGCTCGTGGTTAAAATCAGGCCTGCAACCCCGCTCTATGACCCGCGACCTCGACTGGGGAATTGATGTTCCACTGGCAGAAGCAAAAGGTAAAAAGCTATACGTGTGGATGGATGCGCCTATCGGCTACATATCTGCCACTAAGCAATGGGCTATTGATAACGGTAAAGACTGGCAGCAATACTGGAAAAAGCAGGAGAACACCGAAGATGAAGCCTGCCTGATGCACTTCATTGGTAAGGATAATATTGTGTTCCATTGCATCATTTTCCCGGCGATATTAAAAGCGCACGGCGATTATATTTTACCGCAGAACGTACCGGCTAACGAGTTTTTAAACCTGGAAGGGGAGAAGCTTTCTACCTCGCGCAACCACGCGGTTTGGCTGCACGAATACCTGCAGGAATTTCCGGGCAAGCAGGACGAATTGCGTTACGTACTTACCTCTATTTTACCGGAAACCAGCGACAGTGAATTTACCTGGAAAGATTACCAGGCACGCGTAAATAACGAATTGGTTGCCATTTTAGGTAACTACGTTAACCGCGTAATGATATTGATGCACAAGTATTACAACGGCAAGGTAGAAAGCGACAGCGCTTCAATTACCCTGACTGATGCCGGAATTAATGCTGAACTGGGAGGACATTATGATGAATTAGGTAAAAACCTCGAAAGTTACCGTTTCCGCGCAGCCTTGCAGAACGTGATGGATATTGCCCGTATGGGTAACCGTTACCTTACCGAGCAGGAGCCTTGGAAAACCATTAAAACTAACCCTGAAGGTGCTAAAACAGCCTTGCATAACAACCTGGTACTGATTGGACATCTTGCAACCTGCCTGCAGCCATTTTTACCGCAGACAGCAGAAAAGATCTTCGGTATGTTAAACTTGGGTGTTACCGGTTTAAACTTTGATGAAGAGCTGATTTTCAGCAACGGCCACCAACTAAACCCGGCGGCCTTACTGTTTGAGAAAGTAGAAGACGAGGTAATAGATCTGCAGCTGCAAAAACTGGCCGATAAAAAGAAAGCCACTCCGCAAGCCGTTGCAAAAGTTGCCCCCGCCAAAAGCAACATCACTTTTGACGATTTTGTTGGACTGGATATCCGTACCGGTACCATTTTAACCGCCGAAAAGATAGCTAAAACAAAGAAACTGCTAAAATTGACCATTGATACCGGCATAGACCAGCGCATAGTAGTATCGGGCATTGCAGAGCATTACGAGCCTGAGAACATTATAGGCACACAGGTAAGCATTTTGGTGAACCTGGAGCCGCGGGAAATAAAAGGCATCCTGTCGCAAGGTATGATATTGATGGCCGAGAACGCCGAAGGTAAGCTAAGCTTTGTTACCCCGGCCGATGCCATGCCAAACGGCTCGGTAATAAGGTAATTTAGCAGATGCAAGTATGCGTTATAAATGGTTTTGACAAATCATCTATAATTTGCACATTTGCATTTCCTAAAACAACCGGTCCTGTAGTTCAACGGATAGAATAGGAGTTTCCTAAACTCTAGATATGAGTTCGATTCTCGTCAGGACCACTAAATGACCCACCGTATGCCAAGCATGGGAGTAAAATTGAAAAAGCCTTTAGGTGAAAATCTGAAGGCTTTTTCAATTTTACAAGTTATTTATGAATATGAAATAATCATGGATTAATGATTAATCATTCTATTCAATTCATTAGTTTTATTTGTTACCCATTCACTAACTGTAAGGGGGCGTTTATTAAGGGTGAGATTCGCAGTTAAGATATCATATTGCGCTTCCGTTAAAAACACCATATATTCATTTTCATTGGTCATTAAATATAGTCTTTCATTTGAATTCTGAACTTGCAATTCGGAATTTATCATTTCAACAAAGTTTGCTATGGTTTCTCCCCACATCAAAGAGCTACCTTTGGCCAAAATGTATGTCCTTCCATTTACAATAATGCTATGAAAATTACCAGCGTAAGTATCATCCGAGTAACTTAGTTTAATATGATTTTTATCCCAAAAAGCCCCCATTTCTTTTATTAAAGAAATGACGCCCCCCTCTTCGAATAGACCTTCACCATCTGCGCAATCGTAAAATCTCAAATCATAAGATGGAAAGGGTTGCGTATTAGAAAATTCCGTCATGAATTCCTTTTCATTGTTAAAATGCTTAATAATAGTATCTCGAACAAACGATAATTTATCCTCGTCTGTGAACTTGAAGTAACCTGCTTTTTCAAGATTATAAACTAATTCTTGGCCCGTCATTTTATTATTATTTATAGCTGTTTGAGATATGGTGGAGTTTTTTAAAATCGCTGTTTTTTTATTCTTGTTATTACAAGCTCCAATAACTAATGAGATAAATAAAAGTAGTATGTGATTGTAATTATTTTTTCTTAAATGGTTTTTGAAAATGCAATTACTCATGTTAGAACTTTGTAAAAATGAAGATATGAATAAACTCAAAAAAACAGGTAAATTTATATCAATCCCTTAATTCCGCTGCGCAATGTAAATCAACCATAAAAGAGTTCGAGTTTTGTAGTCTAAGGACCACAAAATGACCCACCGTATGCTAAGCATGGGAGTAAAATTGAAAAGCCTTTAGATGGAAATCTGAAGGCTTTTTAAATACTAGTAATGCGATAATAACCATAGGATTAAATAGATTGCATATATTTATGAACCATGTGATTCTTCCGTCTCAAAACGTAAGATACCTTTATAAAGTAAATATATATTATGATGGGCAGACTTTTTACAATTCATATTCTTTTCTTATTCCTTTTCAGTTCTTGCCAAAGCCAAACAACAAAACAGCAAGTTGATAAGGTATCAAACCGAGTTGCAGGCTATAGTGAACCCAACTACAATTATGTAATTGAAGTGCCTAAAGAATGGACGATTCGTGATACAATTATGAACGGGTTAAAAATCCGTTTCCTGCTGTCTCCGCAATCACTTAATGTAGACCATCCTATCGGGAATGTTATTATTTCAAGTATGGAAGGCCGACACATTGACGAGTTCACAACGCGAAATATGGAATATTTGAAATCAAATTTGCCGGGAACAATTATCTTAGAGCGAGGAAATATTGAATCATCAGCATGTAAAGGACAATGGTTTACATATACTAAAGAACAGAACGGTGTAGTTAGAGATATGATTAACTATATAATTCCACTAAACGGGTATGCCTATATGATCACTTGTGGGTCGAATAAAGGGAGTATTGAGAAGTACAGAGCAATATTTGATAAAATAGCCGAATCATTTAAAGGCTAAGCCGCTATTACGAGTATTAGATTCTGTTTATGGTGGATATTATCACTATTTATTATCATCCAAACTCGCCGCACAATACAAATCAGCCATAAAGAGTTCGAGTTTTGTAGTCTAAGGACCACTTCACGGGAAAGTAGCGATAACTCGCATCTTTCCCGTTTTTTCTTTTCTGTTAAATCACTGTTTATCTAATAGATTAATCCCGTAGACTTTTTTAATCTGTTATTTAAATATTTTTCGTCAAATTTTAATTTCTCCCGAAAACAGATTATAGATGCAATATCATTTGGTTTCGCTTTTATATTTAAATGAACTGCTTATACGTTTTCTTAAAATGATTTATTTGCTCAACTTAATTGTAGCGCGAATCATATAATTGCTATTGAAAACATGCCGGGTCCATACACCGTCGTAAATCCCTTTGTTGTTTCTAAAAAAACAAAGGTGTTCTGCATACTCATCGGTTGTTACCCCTAAACGGGGTGTAATTACATCTATACTTTTGGTTATTAAGGGGTCTTTTTTATAGGCTTGCCCGAGCAAATAGTAATCACTGTTGAG
>Ga0247734_1000922_pt1 | contig 23654 bp, 18 predicted proteins | sample UWRJL103311B2_FD_180933 | JGI IMG/M metagenome (GOLD analysis project Ga0247734, IMG submission 180933) | Plant litter microbial communities from Arlington Agricultural Research Station in Wisconsin, United States - UWRJ-L103-311B-2 | ecosystem: Environmental > Terrestrial > Plant litter >... | reverse complement strand
GCTGCACCAGCACGCGGTCGAGCAGCGGCGCAAGCGACTTGATGGATTTCAATGCGGTGGACTAAGCAGCACACGGAAACGGGCAACGGTTAGCTAAGGGGGTTCCTGAAATGATGCGAACTTTTCGCTCGTTCCGTTGCTGGAAAGAGAGACGGGGCGGAATGGGCGGGTGAGAGAGGTAGATGGGTAGCAATGAAGCTTCCTTCCTCCCTCTCTGTCTCTTTCTCTGTCACAGCTAGCTATCCAGCTAATTCCCCAATCAATGCCCCAATCCGCCCATCGCCCAGAGCCGTGGAAAAAAAGGGAGGAAACATACCATATTTAAAGATTGGGGTTATTTCTCTGAAGAAAAAAAGAATTAAAGCTATTATTATATCTAGTTATGTTGTGTGTGTGAGCGTTGATGATGATGGTTTGATTATGTTTTGTGTTGTTGATTTTATTGGGGAAACAAAATAATATGGGAAGACTTTCCATAGAGCTTCCGTCGCCTTCTGGACCCATCATTTTTAATAAAAGCGGGTCCCCATGGTTTCCCTCCCTCGGTTGCTGGGGGGAAGAGGTGATTGGTCCCCTTTTCTAGGCGGTCTTGGCTCCTTTCCTCGATTTATTCTTGGGCTTATATTTCTCTCTGCTTTCTTGTCTGGAAACTTGGTCGCATCTCATACAGTAGCTTCAAGTCCGATGGAAAAGTGGAATATTTGTTTAATTGTCATTAAGAATCTACTTTGCACCTCAACGCACCCTCCATCCCAAATCTTCCCAGTAATGCCCACCACCCCATCTAAAGTTCTCCCGCCAAACCGCAAATATGCAAAACAATAATCTATCTACTTCTGAATTCCCCCTTGGTCTGAATATACAATCTAAGACAATAGGGGATCCCACTAAGTTGCCGTCTAATATGCGGACTTCTATGCACGATCCACGACGGATTATGGACCCAAAATTATACTAAACCCCCAAGAGCCCCTTTCGTTCAAATGCAAATTCTACACCGCAAATGTATTCCGAGTTCCGGATTTCAAAGAATATACGGCGGATGTGAGATATGCACGCATACTGATAGACTTCTCGTAATGGAAGTGACTACCATATAGTACATGGTGGTAGTGCCTTGCAGAGTCTATATTACTCAAGATTAGCACCTAAGTCAAGAAGCCGTGCGAATCCCCGATATGTATATAGCTATGTGTTGTGTATATATATCATGGGATCCACACCTGCTTACTTGGATGGGGCACTTGGCGTTGGTGGTTCAAGAGTATGAACATGTCCAGGGGCGCGATGGACTGAACCATCGATATCCTGTCGACAGCAATCCGTACCGGAAATCCAGGGGTCTGAAATAATCTCCTGCATCTTGGCCCGCTTTCTGGGATCGATCTCGAGCATACGTCCAATGATATGCCTGCTCTCTTTCGGTAAAAGTCGTAGCAAACGGAATGGGCCTTTAATAACCTCCTGCTTCTTCTCTCCTTCTGGTTTTCGTTCTCCATTCGTTCTCTTTTCGTCTCCTGTGGTTGAATCTTTCCCATTGTCCTCCGACTTGGACGAATTCTCTGTATCCGCAATGGCTGTTGTGGGCGGGGGTCTGATTGGTGAAGGAGGTGATGCGAAAAGCTTGTATGAATTGTCTGTTAAGCGTGGGTTCTTCCAGGGAAACCTTCTTAACGACATGCAGCAAAATATGATGGCAAGGGACCATATGTCAGCTGGTTGTGGATCATATTTCCGCTCTTCGAGCACTTCGGGAGCGAGATAGGGATCAGAACCAACGACACCTGAGGAAATTAGCGTTGGACCTCCAAGAAAGAGATCCGTACTTACCACTTGCGAGATTGATGCCGTTCTCGAACGGATACTTGAAAACAAAAGCGCTACCGAAATCGATGATTTTCAATATTCCATGCTCGTTTACAACGATATTATCCAACTTCAAATCACGATGCGCCAGGCCAGAACTGTGCAAGAAGGCCACACCACTGAGACTTTGCAAAAAGCAGCAATTCACCTCCTCTTTCGTCATTTTCCCGGTCATGACAGCAGCGAACAAATCGTAAGGAGCGTATTCCATTACCTCATACCAGGTATCCTTTTCATTAATGATGTCCAACGTCTCGATGATATTTCCGTGATGTAAAGCGGATCCGACACAGAATTCGGCAGTGACCTTCTTGGCATACTCCTTTTTCGTCTCATGGGGATGCCTGGCTCGGAACTGCTTCACAGCAAAAGTTGTTCCGTCACTCCGTTTTATTATCCTCACAGACCCTCCAGCACCAGCTCCCAGCACTCTACCGAATTTCCCATATTTTGTAATTAAGCCGTGGGCATCGTCAAACGGCAGTCCTCCTCCACCTCCAATAGATGGTGCAGGGGAAGAATTTCGTGTCTTGGGTTTGTGGCTGTGACCCTTCAGGAACCGTGTGAGATTCGCCATTGAGCCGCCGGACTTGTGGTTCAATGACGAAGAGCTATCGTTGTTGGGGGGATTATCCGATTTCGCGAAAAGCCTCGAGCTCCGCTTATCTTCACTTGAACTTTTCGAAGCTGCAGATCGGGGCAGACTGGCCGTGGAATTTCTTGACTTGGAGTTGAGCCCCTGAAACTTGAATCTCGAATCAATAGCATCTAAGTTCTTTGATTGTGGACGGCGTCTGTGTGCGGCATACGGATCGTGGGCGTCTCCTCCGGGCAATGTCGCGGTGGCCAGCCTGTTGGTGGTTGATCGACCCGGGCTCGTTTCGCGAGATACTGATGTAGATCCATGAGGACTTGGGCCGATGCCGAACATGCCATGGTGTTTTGAATGTGCGCCTGCTGATTCCTCAGACTGGCTGAGGGAAGATTCCTTGGTTGTCACCCCAGATGAACCTGGCCGGGAATCGCCCAATGTTGTCGAGGGTGATGTAACCGGCGGAGAAACTTGAGGTGTGAATGCATTGGAAGACTCTTCTGGCTCTACCTTCTCTAAAGGCGCGGGGTCAATGTTGTCGTTTGTTGGGGTTCCATCATCTCTCGAGCGGGTAGCCGCAGGTGTAATAGGAGGCGAATGCATTGATTTTACCACAGGGCTTTGATGTGGTGACGGCTTGCCGGATGTTTGCGTGCTATATCGGCTAGCCTCGCGTGAGCTGTCGTCGTGCGACGCAACCTAGAAATAATACAATTAGTTAAACTTCAGATGCGAGCTAAATCCAAGCTGTGCAAGAATGTGCATCTGCTGCTGTGAATGGAAACGCCGGGACCATAGTTCTTTCAGCCGTTGATTCGGCCGGATCTATGGATAAGGACATCTAGTTGCCGGATCCAAACATCTGCGGCTACCAGGAATGAATTCCCAAGCTTCCCAATGATCTCCTGCAATTCCCCAGGTTTCCATCCACCGTGTTGTGTATAATTCGGGATTTACGGAAAGATATAAAAAGGGACATACCCGTGACGCAGGAAGCGATACTGGCTCAAAGGCGAAACAACTCATCCGTCGTCCGGCAAGCTGTGCTCCTTGTAAAGACTGCGTCAATTCCTTGACCTTCGAGTCCTCTGCGCCGTCGATATGCGGCGCCGAGGTGGTTGTGGTATCTAGACTCTGCTGCGGTTCTATTTCTTCGTTCTCAGATGCAAACCGGACGACGGGAGAGGCCTGGACAGTCTTCTTGTCTGGGCTGATTTCGCTTTCGGAATTAAGGTTCTTGGGACCGGGTACTGTCATCTCTGAATTAGTCAGATGCGAGGATCATTGGCGGACCAAGGTGAATCATAAAAGGATGGTTTTGTGATGTGAAGGGCAGGAATGGAATGGTAAGCAGAATCGCTGGCTATGGGATTGCTGTACGTACCATTCGGCATAGATGGGAGCTGGGTGTCCTGGGTGGTAGCCATGTTGCGCATGGGGAGATCAAACGGACATGTGGAAGAACTGCTGCGGGCAGGGGTAGAGTGAGCAATTGCTTGGGCCAATACAGGCTGTGGTGTATGTATTTGGTGAACAAACAAACAGTTGTTGAAATGAGGATGCGATGAGATGGATGGATGGATGGGTTTTGGATCCGGCAAGCGTGGACGAGTGACGAGTGAAGAGAACAAACAGTAGAGAGAACGAGAGGGCGTAATGATGGTGGGGCAAAACGGAAGGTTCTGTGAAGTGTGAACTCGACGGCCGGAGATTTTTGCTGCGGTTACCGATAAGGTCAAACGACGCCGCCGCCAATCGATCTCTCTTCTTTTTTTTATTTTTTTGATTGGTTTAGCCAAGCAGTTTAGTAGTATTGTTCTTATTATTATTACCGTATAATGATTAACGGGATTTGGTATTTGGTATTTGGTCTAAGTAGTAAGTAGTGTATTTATCGTTTGTGAAGGGGGAAGGGCGGCTGGAGGGGTTGGGAAGACCGGGCGGATGATAATGATGATTGATTACGAAAGTAATATTGATTAAATGGCGGCGACTTATTACTACTTGTCGAATTATTACACGAGCCAAGGATATAATAATGGAGACTTGGAAAATAGAAGATTTCTAGAATTTCCAAAGCCAACCCCCAGCGGAAGCTAGCCGGCCGACTATATCCAAGATCAACCAATGCGGGTGCCGAGGCTAGCAGAGTTTTGATATTTGACGTCGGTGGTGCGCGTGCGATGAGCAGTAAAGTTTTGGGGGGGGTAGAAGTAGTGGTAATTGGTAATTGGTAACTGGTAATTATTAATTAGTGTTTGGTATTTAGTATTTAGTATTTAGTATTTAGTATTTAGTATTTAGTATTTAGTATTTAGTATTTAGTATTTAGTATTTAGTATTTAGTATTTAGTATTTAGTATTTAGTATTTAGTATTTAGTATTTGGTATTTAGTATTTAGTATTTAGTATTTAGTATTTAGTATTTAGTATTTAGTATTTCGTAGTGGGAGAGTTATGCAACTAAGTTTGGGGTGACGAGTGAAGGGCGTTGTCGGCGGCGAGGGCGCGAGTCGCGGGGACGGACACAGGCAAAGAGACAAACAACATCAGAACCATCGAACACATCTCTCCATCTCTCTCTATTATGCGGGCGGATTTATTGCTAGGGCCCCAATGACAAAGGAGGGGTAGAATGGGGATAGAGAAAATGCATGAATTCAATGAATGGATAGGAGTAGATAAAACAAATAGATAAATAAGCAAGTGAGTGAGTGAGTGAGTGAGTGAGTGAGTGAGAGAATCAGTGAATGAGCCGAGGAGCTAGCTAGTTGTATAGTGGCCATGTATACAAACGTCTCTACTTTCTACTTTCTACGCCCTAATATTTCACATTTTACAATCCATTTCCCTAATTCCCTAATTCCCGATTTAATATATATATATACATTTTTAAAAGAAAATAAAAAAGAAAACACGAAGTATCAAGAAATACGCTATACGCGGGTTTCGGGATACGCGGGTTTCCCGAGATACTGTACTGCATAGACCGGGAAGACACTACTCTAACTAGCCAGCAAAAATCCTTCTGTTCATTTACATTACCAAACACATCTCCACCCACCCCTCCTTGGCCGAAAGACTCATACTTACTTCACTACTACTCACACTCACCACTCACTACACCAATTACTATTATTATCCACTACTCACTCATCACTAACTATATTCAAACTCCTACGGTTAGATACAAAGAACGAAAGAGAAAGCCTGCTTATAGCAATCTTAAAAAAAGGAGACATGCATATTCTTTCTATCCATCCGGTATGTAGATATGTATATATATGTTATGTATGCTATTGCAGTTTTCTTCTCTAGGTCAAATCAGCTTTTTGATAGTGTTTGTATCATATCTATTTATTTCCCAATCACCCATCTGGGCATGTGGAAACAGCGCATATTTACACATATACATATATACACATATATAGTTTGCTATATAATTTGCCAATCATAAAAACGTGGCGTATTTTAACCCTTTAAAACCCCCTCTGGCTCTAATTATACGGTATTCCCGGACCCTCAAGATGTTTTAGAGGATGGATGGTTGGATGGGTGGGTGTGCTCGGTGCTCGGTGTGGTGGGTGATGGGTGCCGGGTGACGGGTGATAATTGGATGGTGTTCGGGTAGTTCGGAAGCACGGAGCGAACGGGCTGTTGGTTGAACTCATCGTACTACTGCACTAGCCAAACGGCAACAGCGGGCAGATCTGTTTGTTCGCACGTAAGAAAATGCGTTGATGATGATGGGGTTGTACGAAAATGTAGTGTTACCACCAAGAGAATTAATGGGATGGATAGATGGAGAGAGAGAGGGAGGGTGGGTGAGTAAGACGCGGGGAAGAGGAGAGAGCAGCAGCTGTGGTTTATTGATCGATAATAATATAATATGTGTCATGGTGTTTTGGTGTTTTGGTGAGTTAGTTATAAGCAAGGAATAATCAGCAATTTTTACTTTATGGGTGACTATGAGTAACAACATCCCCTTATTAAAATATCTCTCTTTACCTACACGGTGTTTTTACCCTTGTAGATAAGATAGATGCCTTACATATGTGTGAGGAGAGTAATAAAGTAATGAATAGATAGATGATGATGATAATGATGAGAAGTTAGCATCTTGCTTAAACCATCCCTCCGCATAATTTACCCTATATGTTTATATATACTCTTTATATATATAAATGCACACACATTAGCCAGCGAAACTACCATCAACACCAACACCCCAAAAGAAAGAAGAACAAACGCTGCCGCAGGACCGTTATTTTGGTCCGGATCTTACTTAAAAAGTCGACTTATTTCCGGCCTTACATAAGGCAGGCAATCAAGGACGAAAACTTAACTTAACTGTAACTAGTACCTAAGTAAGGTTCATTCACCCAACCCAACTAACTATCTTTCCACCCGAGAATGAATGGCGATCGACGCGCACAAGCATGTGAAAAAAAAGAGCCGCACGCAAGCGTTTACGATCCGTCCTCCGAAACGGCAATGTGCAAAGTCCCGCAGGTAACACCACCTCCAGCAAGCCCGTTGTGACCGAAGGCCGAAGGAGGGGTTTTTTTGTTGTCTGGTAAAGGTGGTCAGGGGTGAGTTAGGGTTATTTAGGTATGATAGAGTAATAGAGTAATAGCTGGTGCAGGTGACGTTTCGCAAGTTGATATTGATTGATTGCATTGCGGCCTGGGGTAGCTTCATCGGGATGATGGCTCGTGGGATGGATGCCGCTGGGAGGTGAGACAAGAGGAAAAAGCATATGGAAGATCCAGAAGCGCTGGGTTGAAGCTGACGTTTGGCTGATTCAACTTCTTCCCCATGGTCAGAGCTATAGCCCGTCTTACCTCATTGCATTTCACATTTCACATACTTCGGACGAGATTTGTAATTTGTAGGCCAACACATCATTCTCTGATATTTGCATTAAGTAACACCTTCCTTCCATGCTTCTATTCTTGTTTCTATTCTTGTTTCTATCCTTGCTACCATAGACGGACAACAGTCACCGGTCTGATGATGGACTTTACATCTGTGATCTGGGGATTGATTCTGAGATGAAGGCTGTTCACACCTCGAAGCCCGTAGGACATGCCTCCAGATCTTCTTGAAGCCTTCCTTTCGTACTTTCGTACTTGCACACTTGAGTATCCCGGCATTTCAACACTCAAATCTAAGATCCGGATTTTTGATTTTCACATCTTCAACAACCTTTCGAAGTACGGTTTGCTTAGCTGTACAACAGGGTGCCGCGCGCTTTCAGAGTCGCGAAAATCTCCTTTGGTATTCGATGTCGCTGAATCCCCGTTCTTCATGTTGTACACGCAGCCATAGCTGTTCCCAAGCTCCAAATATACATCTTTCAACCAAACGCCATCGCAATGATTCCCATATTCAAACATACACATCCGCCTCCTCTTCCCCACCTCAACCTTCCAACCCTACATCTTGCGTCCCTCACTCTTCTCCTTGTCTCTTCTTTCCCTCTTCCTTAATATTTCACCTCCACGCCCACTGTCTTTGCCTGGGCAATCACACTCCTCACTAATCCTTCTAAGCTCAATCCACTCAATCTCAACTCCCCCTGCTTAATCTTCGCAATCTCGTAGATCGTTTTGACACTAATCGCATGTCCCACCGTTTCCTTGCCTGGGTTATTCGCTCCCTTCATCCTCCCCTTTGTTTCCGCGACACCCGCGGCTTTCAGCAGCATGTATGCTGTGGTAGGAGTGCGGAGTTCGAAATGGAAAGACCGGTCGGGACGAACGGTTACGCGCGCGGGGATGGGGGTTCCAACGGCCATGTGGGCAGTGCGGGCATTAAATTCCTGTATCTTGTTAGCATATAGCTCACTCCCTTGTCTCCAATGAAGTTATTCCAACATCATTTTCCCCAAGAACCAGCAATACTAGCGGTAAAATTGCTTCTAGGGAGAAATATAATAGCCCGTACATGCCAACCAGTCCTCTTTAAGGGTCTGGCGCAGTCTAGTATGGAAATTCCATTCCCAAATTCCCCTCTCCCGGATCCCAATTGGGAGAAATGAATGAAAGAAGTAGTAGAAGATGAGCACATACCCGACAGAAATCCATACTCTTCACACCTTTACTTCCCAACGCAGGACCGACTGGCGGACTGGGACTGGCTTGTCCGGCCCCAACTATCAATTTGACCACCTGATCTGTTGCTGCGCGTGCTTTCGACATTGTATTGTGCGGTGAGTGTTGTCGTTGAAGCTTGAGCTCTTGCTGGGGTTTATTTTCGAAGCTTTGGAAACTAGGATGTGTTTTGATGCCTGAGGTTGGGGGCGGGCTCGAGGCTCGAGGGTAAGGTTGAATAGGGTGGGGCTCGCTTCGTGGGGGTCGAATTTACGCGGGATTCAGGGGGGTTTAGTAAAGGGGATTTTATCGGGGGCGCTTTTGTGTCTCATTCGCTTCACTTCACGTAAGTTTTGTTTTGAGATGGGGTTGCCAAAATGATGTAATATGTTGATTCGCTAGGAAAGCAGAAAGATGTTAGCTTGGGTGGGAGAAGATGGATTTAACTTTTGAATTGGAGGTATGTAGCTAACCAATAGTTACAGTTATCAATAAACATCCAATACCAATACCAATAACAATTCTAAAGATATTCATTTGGCTCATAAGAAGACTGTATTTAACTACTTCTCTATTGTATGAATAATATGTACATAATAATTACATAATATTTACATAATCTCGTAGTAGTCTATCCTCTTTCGGTTGAGCTTGCGAGAAACGACCGAAAATAGCGTAGAATTTCTTGAAGGTATTCCTTCAGTTGAGTATAATGAGATCATAGCCAAACGTTTCAAATACCCCATATCCCCCATATCCCCCATATCCTAGGACGAATAGTGTAGCATATACTTGAACAAGAGTAATCGCATACCTTTAGATTACATGTACTGTGCCTCAGAGCAACACACCGCAACACTTGAGTAACCGCCGAGCCAATCTGCTACCTTAAACATTCCAAATCTATTAGTAGTTAGAGTAGCAGTTCCTCCCAAAGGTTGTTTGATTTGATATTTTCCATACGCGATTGAGATTTGACTGCATCAAGCATTGGCGGTATGAAGGATGTCTTTCATTTCCAATACAGCAGTGTAACGAAGATTATTCCATACTTAGTTATGCGGGGCGATGACTATTACTCACACTAAACATAGAAACGCCGACTTGAGCGACCATAGAAGCTGATAAATAAGGTAATACTAAGAGATAAACAAGATGCGAAGTGCTTACCACTACAAATTATTGCGTTGCTGGCGCCGAAATGCCACATAATGACCCCAACCTAACATCACTTTCCTTACTCTACTCACTTTTAGTGGTGGTTGACCTAGTTTCGCCGTAATACAACAAATCATGTGGGGGATGCCATCTATTCTCTTGGGTATCTGTCTTGAGTTGCATAACATTACATACCATGCAGGGAAATGGCAAAGCAACACTTCAAGGAGAGTCCATCTATGACCAACGTAACTCTATGGCGGTTAGCGGAGTGGATAGCTAAGTCACTGGCGGTGAAGACAAGTAGGCTAGGTTAAGACTTGGGTTAAGTTTGCATACCTCAGAAATCAGGTGCCAGATTCTCACTCATGCACAGGAAGATATGACATGGGATTATTTCCCCGAACAAGCATGGTGGCTTGCAGCGTCCTAGATACACTAGGCGTCTATCAGATCTGAGATGAAGATTAAGTTACATATAAAACGCCACTGACAAGTGATATTCGAAGCTAAGACTTTGATCCACGATATTTGGTCAGAGGTGGTGAGGGTGGCTTGATTTTAAGGTCGGGCGACGGGTGTCTACCATGTTGATCTTCGCGGCAATCCCTATTAAAAGAAGCCTAGAATAGCCTTGTCTGATGGTAGGACCATTGTATGCGCCACAAATATAGGAGCAATAAGCTTCTGCATGGGTGATTTGGCAAGGGCCTAAATTATACCCTGGAAGATAGTTTATTCGCAGTTTTCTATTAACGTTAGTAAACAAACCAACACCTCACAAGAATGGTTACACTTACGCTAGTATATGGAAGCAACAGGCACAAAACTTCATCGAATATGTACAATATTCTTACTCACGGCTTTTGTGATCTGAGATGTGACGGTGTGTAACGGTGTGTGACGGTGTGATGGTGGTCTTAATAAGCATCCTCTCACCTCAACTAAGTAAGTACCCAGAAGAGGGAAGCTAAGCGAGAGCCCCTGAGTGGGTGTCCAGATATAGAAGTAACACGTGAGGTGCACGAGTAACTCACTCAAAGTGGAAACACAGAAGCTTGGATGACACAAGTCAATATTGGATGACTGCTAGTGCAAAACTGTACCCAAGGAGTAGTGGTTTACTGTTTTATCAAAAGAATTTAGCGCCAAAATCCACGAGACTTTAGAAGCAAAGACTAGAGTGGATATAGAAGTAGAATGTTTAGATATTGGGAAATATATGGTTTGATCTGGAGACTTAGAGATATGTACACAATCTAGACCATTTTAAATACAAAGTGAATGTAAACACGCTTTGCACAGCTCTATGCTCGCTCTCCCACTCCCACCCCCTCCGTAAATCTTCACACTCCTCAAATCCAATTCTCAGCTGTGAAACTCGATACTCTCCAGGGCCCTCAGATTGTCAACAACATTTGTCGCGTATGACTTCATACCCCTCAACTGTGCCTGCTCTAGCCCCATCATCGGATTCAAAGCCTTCCATAAATTCTTCCCAACACTCAACCTCTTCAGTTTTCTCCTCGCCTGCTCGTTCTTCCCCAGGAAATCTCTCGCCCAGATCGAACTCAAGTCATTACACAACCAAATGCAATCCCTCTCCCAATTCACATACACCGTGCCCCAATCTCTCCCAATCTGCCCCTTGCCGAACTCTAACCTCTCAAATTCAAAGAACCCCGCGGCACGCGATTCAGAACAGATACTGAAGATGATGGGAGGTGGGGTGTGAGTGAACCACTGGCCGCTGGTGTGTTGGTTCGAGGACACAAATAAGCAGGAAATTTCGATGCTCTGCGGTTCTCTGGCGATCATTTGCCATATCTTGAGCCGCAATTCGGCAGGGAGTAATGGGAAGAGAGAAAATGTTTGTGTGGAGGATTTTTGAGGAAGAGCGGAGAGAAGAGTGCGTTGGCAGTGTTGGAGACGATGGTATTGGAAAAAGAGAGCATGTTGAGGATGCATTTTTGCAAAGGCAAGTAAGTAAATGAGAGGCTTTGTTTTTGTCCTTCTGATTTTATTGAAGAAAGAAGAAAAAAAACGAGGAAACGATGTGAAATACATATATTAACGTGAAAGAACCCCCTTTCTTGTTTGACAATATCATTAATCTTTATGTAAGAAGCGAGGCAGGTACCCGTATACTTAGGATAATTAATCAAGCATTACCCGAATAGGTGTTTGCTTCGTGACTGGCGTCCGCATCCGCACTCACGTCAGCAGTGAATCTTGTAGAGAATACGCTGTCTCGTACGTTAGGGTCTCCATAGTATGAAGTTCACGATGACATTAGAATGGGCTTTCGGCTTCACTGCCAGAATAACACTAGTAAGAAAACCTAGTGAGATTGTGAGTTATGCCCACGCGTACGCCTTAGATTACATCTCGTGGGATGACACCTCCACTTGCTCACATCTGGGCCAAGTGACGGACATAGCCGGCGGGCTTGACGATATAGTGGCACGGTGAGGGATGTCATTGTCTTGTACATTTTGTTAGAGAGGGCCAAAAGATTGAAATAGTCTACTATGTACCTATATAACAATGTTTGGTGTGTGAGAAACTCTTGACGAGGCTGACACGTTTAGACGCCGAAATAGACGACCTTGGGCCTGGTAGTATACCCGAGAAGTCATACTGGTGCACAAAGTGGGAGCCGAGGCCCCATTATTTCCTTCGGCATCCCACTTCCTCCCCACAAGCCACCCCAAAATAATATTTCCCCTCCAAAAACAGACCCCTCTGAGCAACTTGGAGTCGGCCATTCCAATCGTATATATCTCCACAGTACGAGCATGGCATACAATGTCTGGTTCTTGCCATCGGTATTTCCGGTGGGATTGATTGGTAAGACTCTAGTGTATGCGCTGCTAACGAGGCGGTTGCGCTGACAATTTCTAGATATTGTGGCTTTGTGGCACGAATACAGAATTCCAATTATCCTCGCGAGCTTTACGGCCTTGATAATATTCCGAACCCTTCTTCACGTTCGTATACCTCGCGAGAAACTCTCTTCTTCGCCACTGCCAACCTCTCCCGTCCTTAGCAGTTTGAAAGAGAAATTGCCCCTCGATGAGAAAGTACCGAGTGTGAAAGCTCCGAGGCGCATTGTGGGAGGAGTCAAGAAACAAAAGTCCGCGGAAGAGGTTGCGGTTGTTGGAGAGCAGAAGATTCAAGTGCTAGTCTTTTTCTCTTCTCTTACGACCACAACTGAGAAGACTGCAACGAAATTCACCGAGGAAATAAAGGAGACTTTACTAAAGCATTCAACTTTCCTCGAACCTCAGATTCTGGACCTATCATATATTGACTATGATGAATACTTCATAAGCGCCCCCAAAGGCGACCCAAATACGAGCTACTTCTACCTTATGCTAATACCTACTTATAATATTGATACTGTGTTGGACAATTTTCTGGAACATCTTCAGGAGACCCATAATGATTTCAGGATAGACACAGCCTCCCTCTCTTCATTACTTGGATACTCTGTTTTTGGCTTCGGTGATCGAGAAGGATGGCCTACGGAAGTAGAAGGCTTTTGTTCTCAGGCAAAGGAGGTTGATAAATGGATGGCGAAATTGACTGGAAGGAAGAGAGCTTTTCCTCTAGGAATGGGTGATCCAAAATCCGATGCTCCTGTGCGCCTGGGTGAATGGAAAGAAGGGGTTGAAGATGTTCTAGGACATATAGCTAAAACAGGGAGTTTGGGAGAGGGTGTGGTAGGAAGTGGAGATGCTGTTGAGAGCGATATTGAAGATGAGGACGAAGATGACGGAGAGGTCTTGTTTGACGAGCAAAATGTGGCAACAAGAAAGGCCAAGGTTCAGAAGAAAAGCGATGGATTGAATGATTTAGAGGATCTCGGTGGTCAACTGGGCACTAAAGCTCCCGCTGAACCTACAGACTTGGACGAACCTCTTGAGGTAGATTTCACAACTTACACCAAAAAGCCGAAGACTTCGGTTCCTGCAGCAGTCATAAAGGAAATGGTTCCTAAGGAGTCGCCCACGTGGAAGTCACTAACCAAGCAAGGGTATTCTATCGTTGGTTCTCATTCCGGTGTTAAAATATGCCGCTGGACAAAGTCAGCGCTACGAGGTCGTGGCTCCTGCTACAAATACTCATTTTATGGAATCGCATCCCATCAGTGCATGGAAACAACGCCATCTTTATCATGCTCTAACAAATGCGTCTTCTGCTGGAGACACGGAACGAACCCAGTAGGCACAACCTGGCGTTGGAAAGTCGACCCCCCTGACCTTATCTTTGATGGTGTGAAAGCTGGTCATTATAAGAAGATCAAAATGATGCGTGGAGTTCCAGGAGTTCGAGCTGAGCGTTTTGCGGAAGCGATGCGAATTCGGCATTGCGCATTGAGTCTAGTAGGAGAACCAATTTTCTATCCTCACATCAACGAGTTTACAGCTATGTTGCACAAGGAGCGCATTTCCTCATTCCTAGTCTGCAACGCTCAGCATCCAGACCAGCTTGCAGCATTACAACCGGTTACGCAATTGTACGTAAGCATCGATGCCTCAAATCGCGAAAGCTTGCGCAAAATCGACCGACCTCTGCATCGAGACTTCTGGGAACGTTTCCAGCGCTGTCTTGACATCTTGCGTGAGAAGAGATTCCAACACCGTACCGTGTTTCGTTTAACTCTCGTAAAAGGTTTCAATATCGAAGATGAAGCGGAAGGATATGCAGACTTGGTTGAAAAAGGTCTTCCCTGCTTCGTTGAGGTTAAGGGAGTGACATACTGTGGTACATCCTCCTCTGCTGGTGCAGGACTGACAATGCAAAACGTCCCCTTCTACGAAGAAGTCTGTGCCTTCGTTATTGCTCTCAACGATGCCCTAGCCCGCCGCGGTCTCGGCTACGGCATCGCAGCAGAACACGCACACAGTTGCTGCATCCTGCTTGCGAGCAACAGATTCAGAGTCGGCCCTGATGGTAAAGGTGGGTATGAAGGTGAAGACGGGAAATGGCATACACGAATTCACTACGAGAATTTCTTCAAGTGTTTGGAAAGTGGCAACCCATTCACCCCAGAGGATTATATGGGCCCTGAGACGCCGGAGTGGGCGACTTGGGGTAATGGAGGCTTCGATCCGAGAGATGAGCGGGTGTTTAGGAAAGGCAAGAACAAGGTTGCGTTGACAGGTGCTCATGCTGAAATCATGGGTGCTGAGGAAGCGGAATCGGGATGTGGTTGAGCAAGGTATATAACATAAAATGAAAGCTCTGTAAAACAAATATGTCCCTTGAAAAGGGTCTTGTATTATGAGTACTATCCATAAATTTAATTAAAAGGAACTATTTCTGAAAAACTGATTTCTCATAAGGAGTGCAATCAGCCTTTGGAGAAAAGGGGTTCCTCTCAACAAGCGAGCATGACATGTGACCTTCTGCTAACAGGAAAACAAACTGGATAGAGACTAGACAAAACACAGACTAGATAGAACAATGAGTACATAGGAAAGACAATAGTCCTATAAGGTCAACGAAGACTTGTATTACTTCAAAGTAAATTCTGCTCATATCTGTGGCCGATACATAGCGAGAGGAACCTTACATGTGGGAAGGTGATGAAATTTTCAGCTCTGTTGAGCAATTCAACTTCAAAACTTTAGCGTCTGCTCTATCGACCATAGATACTAATTTACTAAAGAAATTAAAGCAACTACCTACTCATACGTAGTAACTTTCCCCACTCTTCTTTCCCTTGTCAAGAATAGAGTTATATCTGCAACCAACTTCGCCTGCAGTATCTGTATCTACGGAAAATTAATACATTGGTCATGATAATTTGTATAATAGATCTCCAATCATTTATTCCATTGAATGTTATACCGATCTTGGCATCTTAAAAATGCGAAATTAAATAACAAGTGAAATAAAGGGGCTCGCTTGCTTCTCACGTGACTTTACAGAAACTGGTTTTCGCTTTGTCTCAATGTGTTATAGATCTTCTCCTTGGTGTCCTAAATCAGATATTATTGAATCTTAAGGCATTTTGCTTCGCTGTAATTCATTGTATTGGAATTTATTGGAATGTATTGCTTTTCCAGTCAGGTGCTTTTGATGACGGAGGTGCAGCGAGCGTTCTAATTTGTCCCGGGGAGGATAACATGGGAAGTAAGCCTTAGATGTTTCGTCCCACGAAAAAGTGCCTTTAAAATCATGGTTAATGCCAAATAAATCTTATTTCCAGGTCTGGATTTAATCAAATTCTAAACAGCACCAACCTCATCTACCTTCGACAAGCCGGAATGTCCAGGATCATCGGGTATAGCTAAACCTCAATTGCAACGGCGAACATATATAATCCTTACTCCGGGAAATAAGCCAATTTACATTCTTCCGCAGGTTCGTATTCGTGTTCTAACCCGATTATCATACCTACGGCACCATACCTAAGGTGTGCTTAAAGTTTCTCCACACGGCACGATGGACACTTCTGGAATGGGAGCTGCACTAAGCTCGGTGATGATTTCATAATGAGTAATGCTATCAGAATTGAAAACATGAGCAGTGGAAGTACGTGGAAAAAGAAATTAAAAAAGAAATTGAGATTCTGCCTAGATAAATCCTGAACATGGGGTATTTCAAAATGCCATGTCTAATAATATATATCGCACCAATGAAGCATTTGTGACGGAGATCAGCTCCTGATCAAGAGCCTGATGGCTTGCAGTAGCTCTCCAACTTCAGGTACCGGCTTATGGCGATCGATGTGAAATGACAAGTTCACCGGCTTGTGAGGTTACATCACGATTGCATCACGACTACATCGCGACTTCACGTGATTTTATGACGATATTCTCCAATAAGACGTCTCGATAATGGCGCATATCTATGAAAGCGTTTCGGTATAGCGGGGTAACACACGGAAGAAGTGAATATCTTCCTAGCTCCCGAGATCTTTATATGTTACCCAATAGACAGAAGTCACGGCCTGCCTGATCCCAGTATCAGCCTAACATCGCATAATCCAGACCCTAAACAATATGTCATGTACATCATGAGTTGAGAGTCGAGGAATTGAAGAATACATCATGACTTTTTTGCTTATTCGAGAGCAAACAAAGCTTGAGCACGCAGAGCACACATGAACGAATAGCTCTGCCAGAAAAGCATAAGAAGAGCTCAGCTTCCCCCTCCTCAACTAACCATCAACACTCGCAGCTTCCACTTCCATACAACATACATTTCTAAAACTTCCAAAACTTCCAAAACTTCCTACCAAACATTTTCAACCCACCAACATGTCTTCCGGAGGAGATTACAAGCCTACTGAGCACGACGGGCTCAAGAAGGATGGTACCCCTGATAAGAGAGTAGGAACTGGCGGTACGTTGTTAACCATCTTCTATCTCTCTTTCATATTAATCCCTCTTCTTGCATCTATTGACAATTACAGAATTCGCACAAGGAAAAGTTGATCCTCATGAGGCTGGTGCCAAAGGAGGGCAAACCAGTGACTCGGGTTCTGAAGACTACGAGTCTGGTAGCTCCGGTTCTAGTAATCAGGGAAGCGCCAAAGGCCGTCAGTTCCCCGTCATATTGCATATATTTGTAAAACACTAACTGCTATAAAGAGTTCGCTCATGGAAAGGTTGATCCTCATGAAGCTGGCAAGAAGGGAGGACAGGCTTCTTAGATAGGCGATTTATGACAAATGGAGCTTAATTGAAGAAGAGATCCCCTTCTATATTTAATTGCTCCATATTGCAGTTAATTAGCTCAAAAGTCAACACAGTATTCTCCACATACATGCTGCTTTCCGTTCTCGGTACAATCAATTTTGCTATTAGCAATCGTGTCAACAACCTCACAATTCCAATGTACCACAGTTTTAGATGTAGGGATAAGTCTCAGTATTCTGATGCTCAAGATATAAAGTTTCCTTTTGCAGCACAGCTTAATTGTATATTCTCATAGCATACTCAAAAGTTTATGAAGAACTGATTCTCTTGCACAACCCATGAATAATTCAAGATTGACTCAAGAATTCCTAAGTTGCTAAGGATCTGAACTATTAACCTAACCAGAAACGATGCTATTTTTATAATGTTGTAATAGATTCCGAAACAGCACCACCAACCGGATCAGCAGTTTGTAAGCTATGACATAGTCGATGCACAACGATTTAAAACGAGTGCTCGAGGGGAGATTTCACCGGTCCTCCGAATTACGGAGTATTGCTCAATATGAAAGCTCCAACCGCCCCTATACGTTGCTCCTCTTCCTAGTACTGTGTCCATGTCAGTTTTCTCTTTCTTAGATGTCAGACACTCCATTAAACTTACTTCACAGAGTCTGATGCTCTCTCCAACACTTCAGCTTACTGCCAATCACCCCTTCAACATCCACCGTCATTTCAACTTACACACGATTAGACCTCAAATCACCACCACAGCTCGTTGCGGTCCAGAAGTGCACCTGACTTGCGAAGGTGCGCTTGAAGTCGGGGAATGTTGTTCCCAAGCCGATTGGTACGGGAGTGATACTCTTTATTGCAGCAAGGGCTGTCAAGTTGATGATGGCATATGTTGGTCCTCGGGCATAGTTAAGACGGGGATGAAAATGTTTAGATATTTGAAGAGCCATGCTAGGAAGATGTGAGAGTTTGCCAACAACGAACATAGATGCTTCTATATGCGAGTGGCTTTTGTTAATTATTTAAATGGAATAACATTCTGAATTCAGTAATATTTGCCCGCCTGATATATCACAGATCTAGAGAACTGACCAGGTAATCGAAGCTGAAGCTGAGCTCTAAGGCTCTTGACAATAATGTAGAAGGCTTTTTTTAAAATTCACTGTCTATACATGCCCGCTCAATCTATTTGCAGTATATCTATACAACAATGCCGAATCTCTTATAAGGAAAGTCCTCTAAGCTTAGCAAATGATCAGCCCATCCATCACCCTCTTCTCCAAGTTGATGCATATCCTCCACACCACCCTCACCAGTCTTAGCAGCCAGCACCATTGCTTCCCTCCCCTTATATTCAACCGCCAAACCTGGATGCGGAACCCAAACACACCTCATGCCAGCTCTTCTTCCTGCCTCAATACCTGGCACACTATCCTCGAAAACTAAACACTCTTCTGGCAAAATCTCCTTTTCCCCTTCAGGCAAAGTCTCATTCACCAATTTCAGTGCTAAGAGATAAATATCTGGCGCTGGCTTGCCCCTGCCCTTCGGTATTCGCACATCATCTCCTAAGACCCTCCTCCCTTCCTCAAAAATCCCAAACAACTCCTTCAAATGATCTGTTTTCAACCGGAAATTCCCTTCATGACTACTAGTCGCCAACGCAATATGCACCTTCTCCCCCTTTTCCGTTTTCGCTTTCTTCAAATTATCTAATAGCTTCTCTACTCCTGGCAGGGGTAGACTCTGCGGGAAATACTGGCGTTGGAGCTCAAGACATTCTGCGGCATACTGTTCCGGGGTAATGGGAAGCTGAGCCCATTTGTGAAGGATGAGAGATGCGGAAGGACCAGGTCGTCCTTGCATTTGGGCTTTAATGTTCCAAGGCATTGGGGGGCGGTTGTAGCGTGCTAATACCTCATTGGTTACGATAGTGTATTTGTCTTCGGTGTCAAGCAAGAGGCCGTCCATGTCGAAGAGGCACGCTCGTACCGGAGGGAAACTTGTGATTTACTTAGTTTCATTCTGAAAGATCAAAAATTTGGGCTCCAGGAATTACTTCCTGTTATCCCATTGTGGATTACCAACTCTGTTCTTGGGGAGGCCATGGTTGTTGTATGGGAGTGGCGGGGTGAAATGGCGGGGTAAGGGAAAGATTTTGTCTAGACCACTGTCTTTTCGTCCATGTATTAGCGTGTTGCTACTCAGTATATAAATCGAATATGGATGGTATCTTACAATCAAAATAGTAGAGTAGGTGAACTTGCTAGGAATTTATATACGCTATGTGATTGCGATTGTGACTCCTGTGACGTTGACGACGATCATTTGACAAGGCTGACAAAACGGAACCTTTCTTCCCCCACATTTGTTCACCTCATCAACAATGTCAACTCGCACCGAAAAATTTCAGAAGAAGCCCCTTGGCCCTCAAGATACGAAAAAGGAAGAACCCCAAGGGTCAGAAGAAGAAATAGTGAAGTTCTCGCCAGAAGAAGAAGCTGTAATCAGCCTCGCACTATTAAGGACAAATGGCAACTAACAGCTCTCAGTCTCTTCTAAACGAATCAAATGCCCAGAAAGCCACTGCCAATGATCTATTTGCGAAGTCTTCCTGGAAAGATGCAATAGAAACTTATGATAAAGCTCTTTCAACATGTCCGAACTACCTAGACTACGAAATTGCGGTGTTGAGGAGCAACGTTGCAGCATGCCATTTGAAGCTTGAGGATTGGAAGGAAGCTGTAAATGCCGCTACTGCTTCACTAGACCGTCTAGAAAAGCTGCAAGGAAAGGATGGGGAAAATGCTACGAATGAGGAGGAGCCAAAGGCAGAGGAGGAAGCAGACGAGGAGATTATAAGTGTGGGTGCAACAAAGGCCGAGGATGTGTCGAAGAAGGGGAAGAGAGAGGCAGATATTGAGAGAATCCGTGGAAAGGCATTGATGAGGAGAGCAAAGGCCAGAAGTGAGCTAGGTGGATGGGCATCGCTACAGGGGGCGGAAGAGGATTACAAAATACTTTCTCAAATGAAAGATTTGCCGGCGGCTGATAAGAAGGTTGTCCAACGACAACTAATGCAGCTGCCAGCGAGGACAAAGGCTGCGCAAGAAAAAGAGATGGGGGAAATGATGGGAAAGCTGAAGCAGGTAAGTGTTTCTGGCCCCATGACCCCCCAGTATTAAACTTACGGGTTTAGTTGGGCAACGGTATATTGAAACCATTCGGTCTGTCGACAGAAAACTTCCAGATGGTAAAAGATGATAAGACTGGCGGCTATAGTATGAATTTCAACCAAGGAGGGCCTTCCGCCGAGAAATAGAAATATCCCTGTTTCTACTCTAGGAGAGTTTAGTTTCCATATTTCTATAGAACGAGTAGTGATTATCGTACTCGTAAATGGGTCTACCAATTGCTGGCGGAAAATGACTTTAGCCGCTATTTTGGAAGACGCAGAGGAGACTGTCAAAAGCTGGCTCTGATTGAGCTCTATCGAGTCGATCGAACCAATCGGACCGGTACATATGCTTGTATAGACCAAATAGAGATTTTCTATCCCTAATTATAGTACCACTTATCCAGATTATACGGTAACTAGAAAAGCTACTGTAGGGTACCAGCATGTAGTGCACTATTAGTTCCCCGTAACATGGTGTATATGGGGAACATTTCTCCCATAGAACCTACCACTCACTGTGGGTTCTAGTAAACATCAGATTCCGGGCTCTCTACATACATCACAAGATTGATAATCTTTATTGCTGAGTTTTTCCTGGTTATAATTTGAAGCCAGATTCTGCTTGGTTTGGGCCATTTCATATAATTGATGTAAGCCGAATATAGCATAAAAGAAACGTGCTGAACTGTGCTAGTTCTCCTAAAGGGGAGATCTTAGATTTTAAAGGATGAGAGGATACTTGTTCAATTATTAATACCAGGCATGGATTTTATGATTTTCAAGTCATAGTTGTAGAAAAGTAAGTTGATCCCAGTACCAAGATATACCGGCGAGTAACTGTTCGCGTGGTGTTCGCAGGGGAAAACCGATTCTCGTATTGATGGATGGAGGACTAGGCAGCTATCGACTGAGAGTTCTGAGCTCTCTGTAACTACGCTAAGAGATGCCTAAGGATACAACGGCAACGGCAACAGATAATCCTAGAAGTGATTTCTGTGTCGGCAGGCAGAGCGAATCACTCGTACCGTTATTAATGTCAACACGACATGAACAAACTTCAAACAATCATCAGCCCTTGTTCAAAATCTTCTCTTTATATTCTCCCCTCTTCCTAATCTCCATCCTTCTCAAATAAATGCCGATCTTCCCGCCTCCCCCTCTCCGGAGCCCCAGAAAAGAAGAAATTCCTTAAGATCTTAAACACACAGAAATGTGCACAACCTGGTCCCTACAATACCCATGCGGCCATCGTAAATGCGATGAAATACATCGGTGCCCTAATTACGCTAACGCCACTCACATTTACATTAGGAAACACGTGTTTATGCCTTTCGCATGTTCGGATTGCAGAAGGGAGAGAATGAACGCAAGAAGAGCTCAGGCTAGGATGGAAGGAACACGTAGACATCCTTTTTCCTACCCTGAATTAGGTAGAGATCATTAATTTACAGGAATGGGAAGACAGGTGTGATCCAAGTACGACTAATGCACTTTCTAAATATCCAATTGCTTCCATAAGTGTAGTGAGAGAATTGGTATTAATCTTAATATTTTCTAGTTGACTCGATGTAAATAGAACACAGATATTTGTCGGTTTATTTTAACTAGGCTTGGTCTATATATTATCAAATCCCATTGAACACGACGATACTAAAGAAACGTTAAAATTTTATGGCGGTCCTACCGATATCTGGAAAAGGATCCTGCATTCAGCGGGGATATCTTTGGGCTTTCTTTCAACCATCAATATTTTTATGTGCTTCTCTATAATATTGGGCTATTTTTCTATATTAAAGATGATTCATATTTTATCCCATTTGTTCTTTTGCACAAATCAGAAAAGGTTCAATTTATTTTTCCAATTTCAAGAGCCTGCTCGAGGTTATGTTGCCACCGGGTCCTTCGATAAAGCCTTCGCGACCTTCATTTCCTTTATTTTCACACAAAAAGGATTGGCAATTCGTGAATGGTGCTAAGGAAGCCGCCCTATTTGGGACATTATTTAGTAGGACGAATTTAAATCATGAATACTGAACAATCACTCTAAATAATTGGTATGGTCCATGTATTCTGGATTCACGTGACAGATAGTAATTCTATTATGTCGGATTTAATACATTAAGGACGACAGGAATTGATTGCCATTTTCTCTTAAGGAACAGGAAAATCTTTTCCATGAATTCCCCGGAACAACCGGGATCTTGAACTTACCAAACATATCGTGTACCACTAGGACGATGTGGACGATCTCCCGGGCCTTGTAATTCGTCCCGCAAAATGTGCCTGTCCGCCGACCTTTGACCCCGCAGGACAAAGACATCCGCAAGCCCCTTTTTAAGCGAGGGGGTATCCACCCTAACCGATTTAACAGAACGTTGGCTCCATAAAGATGCTCAGCAGCCTAGCTTTTATGGGGAAATCTGGGGAATAAGTTCCATAATACTCGCGGGAGGCTTTCAGCACGACCTCGTGGATCCATCTGGAGTGGGTTTGATTCAAATGGCAGGGGATCAAGGCGGATGATTACTCGCGAGAGATATGAATTAGAAGTTTATATAAACCACTCTAACCTCCGAGAAAAGCTCAGTATTTGTGTCTTGGACTCAAGGTGTAGCAGAAAATCTGTCGCTATGTCGAATAATCCTGAATCACTGGAAACGCCAATTGAGGCTAAACAAGTCGATTCACAACATGTTGAAAAAGTAGCTCCTAGCTATGAGTTGAGTGAGGAGGAGCAGCCAGCAATGAACTTCCAAACCATCATGGCTTGCATTGTAAGCGTTCCTTATAACAAAATCTATGATTGATTTCCATACTGACGGTTTGTTTCCCAGGCTTTATCCTCTCAGTTCAACGCATACATTTTCTCGCTTCTAATCTCTGCAAACGCTCTCTCTTATGTCAATGCCGATTTAGGCCCACAGAACAATTATCCATGGATCACAGTTTCTTGGAATCTGGGTGCGGCAGTGCTTGTCAGTGTTGGTGGCCGACTTTCGGGTGAGCTGTTTTCGAAGAATCGAACGAGAGAGACTCGCTAATCTCAAATAGACATATTTGGAAGAAGATATTTCATGCTTCTAGGGAGTGTGTTAG
>Ga0247734_1000921_pt1 | contig 23668 bp, 24 predicted proteins | sample UWRJL103311B2_FD_180933 | JGI IMG/M metagenome (GOLD analysis project Ga0247734, IMG submission 180933) | Plant litter microbial communities from Arlington Agricultural Research Station in Wisconsin, United States - UWRJ-L103-311B-2 | ecosystem: Environmental > Terrestrial > Plant litter >... | reverse complement strand
AAAGCACTACGCGATTCTACAGCATTAAAAGATAAACAGGAAGTATAATTATTATGGATAGCCCCGATCAATCATTCGTTAAAAACTTTGGCCCTATTCACGTACCGCATAAGTACGAGGCAAAGGCATCCTTGCAGGATAATGTGGTTTACGCCCTTGCGCAGCTGGAATACGCCACCGCGCCGGAAGTTGCCGCCAAGCTTGCCAAATTTGAGCCACAAACAGACCTTGCCGTTCATCAAAAAAATGCCGAAGAAATGCTAAGATACCTGTTTAAAACCGGCCGCATAAAAGGCGATGATAACGAAAACAACCGGCAATACAACCTCAGCAAAATTCTTACCCAAAATTCGGGCAAGGCTGATGCATTGTTTTAACGGAGATTTTTAAAGGATTGCAGCCGCCTCATAAATTGGGGCGGCTTTTTTGTTTAAGGGGCAGTAGGGGTAACAGGTACCGCGGTTAATACGCTATCAACCACAAACTCGCTTACACCGCGCCATGGCAAGGCGTGCAGGTATTCTTTGTAGTGCAGCTCCAGCATGGCGCCGGCGCTGCGGTTTAGTCTGTCGGCCACTTTAGGGTCGGTTACTGAAAACATAAACTCGTTGGAAGAGATGTTGCCGCCCTGCACCTGCGAGCGGATACCGCTTTGTATAAGGCGGCCTTCGTACGTTTTAAACATATAGCCCTTTTTTACAAAATAGTTCATGGTGCCGGCTTTTACACCTTCGCCAAAAACAAAGTAATAGCGGTAATAAAACACGCCACCTAAAACCATTATTAATACTAAAACTATAATTGTAAGTACGCGGCCTTTCATAATGTATATGCTTAAATTTATGTACGTAAAGCTAACACAACTGCAGCTTATAAGTTTAAAAAATAAGTGCTGAGGGATGTAAAATCGTCAAATTTCAGGTCGTAATCATCCGTTTGGCCAAAACCGTAGCTTACAAATACAAAGGGGATGCCTGCTAAACGGCTCTGCTCGCCATCGCCTGCGGTATCGCCAATGTAGTACGGGTTCTTTAAATTATGTTTTTCGGCAAGTAGTTTAATGTTGTGCTGCTTGGGCATCAGGTTAACGCCGTAGGCAATCTCATCCTTAATATGCGGGTTAATGCTTGCCCAGTTAATAAATTGCTGTATCACCCCCTTGGCGCAGTTGCTCAGGATAAACAGCTCATATTTCTCAGCAAGCTGCTGCAGGCCTTCCAACACGCCCTCGTATAAAATGCCGCCCATCTCGGGGATCAGCACCTTGCGTTTCTCATTCACCTGCGCGTAGATCTCCCAGCGTTTATCGGGGTCAAACTCGGGCATTATTACTTCAATTACCTTTTTGCCCTCCCAGCCCACCATGCCGGCCAACTGGGCGCGGTTGATGGTTTTATCAATTCCCAGTTCTTTAAACATTATGTTCCAAGAGTGTGCGTAGGTGTCAACGGCATCCCAAAGGGTACCGTCCATATCAAAAATGAGGCTGTCGGGTTTATTAAGCATACGGTGAAATTAAAAAATTAGGCGGATAAGTATGTTATAAGATTCTGTAGAGACACAAAATTTGTGTCTTCCGCTGGTGCAATATTCGTAAAGGCAAAAAATGTGTGTCTTGAACATTCAAAGTAGTAATAAGCTGTCAATACTGTTTATAACACAAACGTCCAAAATCTCGTTATCTTTGAATCTATTTTAAATTATGGCTACAGAAGTTAAATGCCCCAGCTGCGGGCATGGGTTCCCGATTGAAGAAGTGATGGCTGAAGAATACAAGCAGCAACTGCGGGTGCAGATGGCCGATTTTAAGCGCCATAAAGAAGACGAATACCGTAAAAAGGAGGAGGACTTTGCCAGCCGTGAAAAACAGCAGCAGGCACAATTTGAGCAGCGCCTTGCCGGTGAGAAAAAACAACTGCAGCTAACGCTGGAAGAAAACCTGCGCAAATCCATCTCCTCAGATTTTGAGAACCAGTTAACTATGCTGCAGCAATCGGTAAATGCAAGTGCCGAAAAGCTGAAAGAATCGCGCCAGAAGGAACTGGAGTTTTTACAGCGCGAACAATCCCTTAAACAAAAAGAAGAAGAACTGGAGATTGCCCTGCAGCGTAAACTGCACGAGCAGCGTACCGAGATCTCCGAGCAGATCCGTAAGCAGGAGATAGAAAAATATGCCATTAAAGATACCGAGCACCAGCTGAAGGTAAAAGAGATGGAGAAACAGCTGGAAGACCAGAAACGCCTGGTTGACGAGATGAAACGCCGCGCCGAACAGGGATCGATGCAGTTACAGGGCGAAGCGCAGGAACTAATACTGGAAGAGCTGCTGCGCCAATATTTCCCATTTGATGTGATCAGCGAAGTGGGTAAAGGCGTGCGCGGTGCCGATTGCGTGCAAACCGTGCGCAACCAGTTTGGGCAGGAGTGCGGCCGTATTATTTACGAAAGTAAGCGTACCACCGCTTTTGGTGCCGATTGGATTGATAAACTGAAGAAAGATATGCGCGCCGTAGGTGTTGATGTGGCCGTAATAGTAACCCAATGTTACCCGAAAGGGATGGATTGCTTTGGCGAGCGCGACGGTGTGTGGATCTGCAGTTTTGATGAGGTGAAAGCCGTATCCTACATCCTGCGCGATGGGGTTATTAAACTGGCTAACCTTGCCAAGGCGCAGGATAACAAAGGAGATAAAATGCACCTGCTGTACGATTATTTAACCAGCGGCGAGTTCTCCGAGCAGTGGAAAGCCATCCGCGAAGGGTATATGAGCATGCGCCTGTCTATCCAAAAGGAGCGCGATGCCATGGAGAAAATGTGGAAGGCCCGCGAAAAGCAACTGGAGAAAGTTTTACTGAACGCTGCCCATATCAAAGGCTCTATAGAGGGTATTGCCGGTAATGATGTGATACACTTAAGCTTAAGCGACGACGAAGATGAAACCTTGCTGATCGATTAGGCCTCCTATTGAATCAACCTTAATTAATTCCGTTAATACCAACCATTATATGTAGTTTTAGCCTTTTATTGCTGCTCATCCTTTATACTTCCCGGTACTATCACCCAATACTAATTTCTGGTTAATCCTTAATGGTTAAAATCATACTGGTCGAAGATCATAATGTCGTGCGCAATGGTATCAGGGCTCTTTTAGATAAAGAGGATGATATTGAAGTAATAGCTGAAGCTGGAAATGGCAAAGATGCCTTGCAGTTGCTTACCGATGGGTACAAGCCCGATATTATTATTACGGCTATTAACTTGTCGCAAATGAGCGGTATAGAACTGTTAACCCGCGTAAAGCAGGCTTATTCCACTATTAAGGTTGTAATTTTATCAATGCTTGATGATGATAAGCATATTATGCAGGCTTTTAAAGCCGGCGCTACCGGGTATATGCTTAAAAGCGTAAATGCAACCGAAATGTTGTTTGGCATAAGGCACGTATCCAGCATAAACGAGCGCTACCTTTGCAACGAATTAGCCTTAAAACTGCTGGAACGTTTTCTGCAAACTACAGATCATAATACAGGTGTTAATATTAGTGATCTGGAAATATCAAAGCGAGAGGTGGAGGTGCTTGCCCTGGTATCTGAAGGGTTTACCAACCAGGAGATTGCCGATAAACTCTTCACCAGCAAACGCACTATAGAAAGCCACCGCCAAAACCTGATAGAAAAAACAGGTGCGCGTAATACCGCGGCTTTAATAAGATATGCTGTTTTAAATAGCATAATCAGGTAAATATATAACGTAAGTATTTCTCCGGTCTGCAATCCGTATTTATACTGATTTTGATTTTCGTTTTTTATAAATTGATTTTCATCAAATAAATTAGGGTATGAGAATCGTTTTTTCAAACCCTATCCTCATATTCTTAATTGAAGAGGGTATAATATTGTTTATCCCGAACCTCAGATATTAATAATCAAGAAGCATCGGTATGCATCGAAATAACCCCGGTTAAAACAAAGCCCGATGTTCGGCACTTGCCAAAGGGATACGATACCTATTTTTAATATGATGCAAGAGCCGCAACAACTTGCGCAAGGTGTTGATGACACAGAGGTAGTAGTAATTATTGATCAGGAAGATTTAACCCATTATACAGGTACTTTTAAAGTTGCCAAATAGCTTTGATATAGCTTAAAATAGGTATTTAACACGTATTTAAAAGCTATTAATACTGATAGTTGTTGTTTTATTTTACCCAAATTTTGCAAGGCAACGTCTATCTGAATTTAATGTTAAGTAATGCTGGAGTAAACAAAGTGCTATTATTAGGAGTTACGCAACAGCTATTTGAAGAAAAGCTGATTGGCGATCAGTCATTTCTGTGCTTTGAACTCATTACCGCTGAACCGATAAAAAAAGGGACTATATTTGTAGATCATCATGAGATACATAGTATTATGGTGCCTCAAAAATTAATAGAGCAGGACTCTTTAAATTTAATTAGCGGCCAAACGCTTTATATAGAAGGCAAGATCCAAACCACTGCAAGTTACGATAGTAAAAAGGTAAAGCGTTATAAACTGGCAATTATTGCCAGCCGGGTAGAGATATTGGTTAGTATAATTGTACCCGTAGTGCATTAGTGATATATACTCCAAGCCTTAACACAACAATTAGCCGCAGCCCCCTTTTGCACCCTTACATTAAAAGCCTTACTTTTGCGCTGTATTATTGCAAGCTTTCCGCAACATCTATGGCCGATATAACCACATTGCAGCAACAGGCACTAACACTGCTACAGCAATTAATTTCTATACCCTCTTTTAGTAAAGAAGAAGACCGCACCGCCGATCTTATTGAACAACTGCTGCAACAGCATGGCGTAAAAACGCACCGCAAGCTCAACAATATCTGGGCATGGAACAGGCATTTTGATGAAGCCAAACCAACCATCCTGCTCAACTCGCACCACGATACCGTAAAACCAAACTCGGGCTACACCCGCGACCCATACGATGCCAGGATAGAAGACGATAAACTCTTCGGCTTGGGTAGTAATGATGCTGGTGGCTGCCTGGTATCGCTGATTGCCGTGTTTTTATATTACCACGAACAAGAGAACCTGAAGTATAACTTTTGCCTTGCCACCACCGCCGAGGAGGAGATCTCCGGTGTAAACGGACTGGAACTAATCATCCCCGACCTGGGCAAGCTTGATTTCGGCATTGTAGGCGAACCTACGCTGATGGACCTTGCCGTTGCCGAACGCGGCCTGATGGTTTTGGATTGTGTGGCCCACGGCCGCGCCGGCCATGCCGCCCGCGAAGAAGGCGATAACGCTATTTACAAAGCACTGGCAGATATAGAATGGTTCCGCAACTTTAAATTCCCGAAGGAATCTGAAGTTTTTGGCCCGATAAAAATGTCGGTAACTATTATTAACGCAGGTTCGCAGCATAACGTGGTACCTGCAACCTGTACTTTTACGGTGGATGTACGCGTAACAGATGCCTACCGCAACGAAGAAGTATTGGAAATTATCCGCCAGCACGTAAGCTGTGATGTAAAACCCCGCTCTATCAGGCTTAAACCATCGTCAATAGATAAAAACCACCCCTTTGTACTTGCCGGTATCGGTTTGGGCAGAACCCCATACGGCTCGCCAACCACGTCAGACCAGTCGCTGCTGGATATCCCCTCCATCAAAGTAGGCCCCGGCGACAGCGCCCGCTCACACATGGCAGATGAGTTTATCTATGTAGAAGAGATAGCTGAGGGTATAGCGCTATATATTGAAATGCTTGATAAAATAGTTTAGTGATTACCTTTTTGTCATTTCGACGAGGAACGAGGAGAAATCCTGTTCGTTAAGCAAGGTTCGCCGCCTGTCTTATGAACAAGATTCCTCACACTCGCCTTTGCCCGCTATCCTACACACCCCGGTTCGGAATGACAATCTGTAGCTAATGCATCTAAAACATTCCATTCGCTAACCCCCATTTAATTTTATATTTGCACCATGGCAAAACTTTGGCAAAAAACCACTAATGTTAACCAATTAGTAGAGAACTTTACCGTTGGAAAAGACCGCGAACTCGACCGTGAGATGGCTGCTTTTGATGTGCTGGGTTCCCTGGCGCATACCGCCATGCTGCAGTCGATAGGCCTGATGAGTGCGGACGATCTGTCGCTTGTGCAAAAAGAACTGAAGGCTATTTATGCTGATATCCAGAATGATAATTTTACGATAGAGGATGGGGTAGAGGACGTGCACTCGCAGGTAGAGATGCTGCTAACCCAGCGCATTGGTGATGCTGGTAAGAAGATCCACAGCGGCCGCTCCCGTAACGACCAGGTGCTGGTAGACTTGAAACTTTTCTTTCGCCATAAAATAAAAGAAGTGGTAGAGGAGGTAGATAAACTGTTCCGCCTGCTGATACAACTGAGCGAAGAACATAAAAATGTACTGCTGCCCGGTTATACGCATTTGCAGGTAGCCATGCCATCATCTTTCGGCCTGTGGTTTGGCGCTTACGCCGAAAGTTTGGCCGACGACCTGGAAATGGTTTTGGCCGCCTGGAAAATCACCAACAAAAACCCATTAGGCTCTGCCGCGGGTTATGGCTCATCGTTCCCGCTGAACCGCACCCTAACTACCGAGCTGCTGGGCTTTGAGAGCCTGAACTATAACGTGGTTTACGCACAGATGGGCCGTGGCAAAACCGAGCGTATTATTGCGCAGGCCTTATCATCAGTTGCAGCAACCCTGGCCAAAATGGCTATGGATCAGTGCCTGTACCTGAGCCAGAATTTCGCGTTTGTAAGCTATCCTGAAAATTTAACCACCGGCAGCAGCATTATGCCGCATAAAAAGAACCCGGATGTTTGGGAGATTATGCGTGGTAAGTGCAACCGCCTGCAGGCCCTGCCAAACGATGTTGCCATGATGACTACCAACCTGCCATCAGGCTATCACCGCGAATTGCAGTTGCTTAAAGAATTGCTGTTCCCTGCTTTTGCCGACCTGCTGCAATGCCTTAACATGGCCACCTTTATGCTGCAAAACATTAAGGTGAACACCCATATATTGGATGATCCTAAATACGCCTACCTCTTCAGTGTAGAAGAAGTTAACCGCGCGGTACTGAACGGCACACCATTCCGTGATGCTTACAAACAGGTAGGTTTAGCTATAGAGCAAGGCGATTTTAATCCTGATAAAAACATCAGCCACACCCACGAAGGCAGCATAGGCAACCTGCAAAACCAGCAAATAAGCGCCGCTATGGATAAAGTGCTCGGCAGCTTTGGTTTTGAGAAGGTAGAGGATGCGATAGAGAAATTAGTCGGAAAGTCGGAAAGTCCGCAAGACGGAAAGTAGTAACACATTATCTTCCGGACTTTCGGTTTTCCCGGACTTTCGGACACTCCAAAAAACATGAACGGACAAAACAGAGCAGATATATACCCCGGGCTGGAAGTAGACATCATCCTGAAGAAAGACCAGCGCAGCGGTAAACTTACCCGCGGCATTGTAAAGGACCTGCTTACCAGCGCTTCATTTCACTCCCGCGGCATCAAAGTGCGACTGGAAGATGGGCAAGTAGGCCGGGTAGCGGAGATTATAGAAGAGGATTTTTAGTGGATATAACTATGCTGATAGTTCATAGCAGAAATGCAATTTTAAATGTACTTTGCACTGCTATCATCTATGAACCATCAACCATTAACTAAATGGAACCCGTAACCGAACCCAAAAAGTATTTCATCCTGCGGCTGGATGCACATTGCCGGCTGTATATCTCCTTGTTGATAGGGGCGATAGCATTTTTCTTTACCAGGCATATTCCCTCTATCCCAGCTATTACACTCATCACCTGGATAGCGATAGCACTCAGCATTATTATACTCGATTGGATAACTATCCTGTGGGCACACCCTAAAGAGATCCGTAAAATAGCGAGCCTGGAAGATAATAGCCGTTATCTGGTGTTCCTTTTTGTGATGGCCGCATCGCTGGTTAGTTTGGTGGCGATGTATTTGCTGCTAAAATCTACCAAAAACGCATCAGAAGAAACGGTAAGCGCCTATATTTTTTTAGCTATGGGGGCGGTAGTGGTATCGTGGTGGCTGGTACATACGGTATATACCATGCGTTACGCTCACCTGTATTACGATACCGAAAAAGGCAAAAGAACGCCCATCGGCGGACTGGAATTTCCCGGAGATATCAAAGAGCCCGACTACCTCGATTTCGTGTACTTTTCCTTCGTTATCGGCATGACCTTTCAGGTATCGGATGTAGAGATCACCTCCCGCCGCCTCCGCAGGCTGGCATGGGCGCATGGCTTAATTTCCTTTGCGTTTAATACTGCAATTGTAGCGTTGAGTATTAATGTGATATCGGGATTGGTATCGAAGTAGTCGTCCTACTTTTGCTGCACCAAAAGTAACAATACTAAGCGCAGCGATCTCATGAACGGAGTGAATAAATGCTTTCTGCAGATAGGCTTCTTTGCGCACAAGGCCTTTGCCTGCAGACCAGCCAGAACCACGGGCTGGGAAAGTTTGCCCCTTTGCTTCGCACCCTCTTGCCCGCGCTTCTGCAAAATATCCTATGCCTCTACACCGCCCAACTTGTTCTGCCCGCTCTCACCCAAAGCTGAACTGCGAAGGGAAATAATCATCTCAAAGAACCTGATTCTGTCAATTCCATAAATTCTTAAAATTCCAGTTCAGACAAAAACTGCCCCGAAGAACTTAACGATGCCTTAAAAAATCGGCATTGTCCTGTTCGGTATCACAGGCATTGCTAAAGCAAACCCTTTCAAAGAACAGGGCGCAGCCGAGAGTTTCTTTTGGTTACTTTTCTTTGACGGCCAAAGAAAAGAAAAGTAACATCCACAGGCTAAACCCAACCCACTGCCGTTCCTCACAAAGCACTGAAAACCCCTAAACCTCCTCTTCAATCTTCGAATGCTTCTGCGTATCAACCATCGTAACGTAAATGATCAGCGAAACCAAAATACAAGCTGTAACATACCAGTAGAACCACTCCTGGTGGCCGCTGTTTTTAAACAGCAGGGCAATGTACTCAGCCGTACCGCCAAATGCAGAAACCGCAATAGCATACGGAAAGCCTACACCAAGCGCACGGATATGCGCCGGAAAAAGTTCCGCCTTAACCACCGCGTTTATAGAGGTATAATTACTTACAATGAGCAAGGCCACCATGATGAGCCCGAAGGCTACCCACTCATCTTTGGTGTGGCTCAGGGCCATCATAATAGGTACAGTGGTAAGCACACCCAGGATACCGAAGGCACGCAGTAACGGCTTGCGGCCTATCTTATCAGATACCCAGCCATACAACGGCTGCACCAGCATAAATACAAAAAGAGTAAGTGTAGAAACCAGGGTAGCCGTGTTTTTGCTGAAGCCGCTGGTGTTCACCAAAAACTTCTGCATGTAGGTGGTAAAGGTGTAAAAGGCAACAGTACCACCAAGGGTAAGTCCTATAACAGTAAGTACCGCACGCGGATGCTGCATAAGGGCTTTAATAGTGCCTTTGTTATCTTTTGCTTTATTCTCTTTACTGGTAAAAGTGGCAGGTTCGTGCAGGCTGCGGCGTAGGTACATAGTGATTATGGCCAGCCCGGCACCAATGCCAAACGGAATACGCCATCCCCAGGTGTGGAGTTGCTCTTCGGTAAGGAAAACGCGTTGTAAGAGCACCAGTACACCCAAAGCCAGCAGTTGCCCCATAATCAACGTTACGTATTGGAAACTAGAGTAAAAGCCACGGTGTTTTTTAGAAGCCATTTCGCTGAGATAAGTGGCGCTGGTACCATACTCGCCGCCAACGCTTAGGCCCTGTACAATGCGGGCCAGTACCAATAGAATAGGCGCGGCAATACCGATGTGGTTAAAATCGGGCGTTATAGCTATGATGAGCGAGCCCGCGCTCATCAGTAATACCGAATAAGTAAGTGCAGCCTTACGCCCTTTTTTATCGGCAAAAGTACCCATCAGCCAGCCGCCTATAGGCCGCATCAAAAAGCCTATGGCAAAGATGCCCGCGGTATTCAGCAACTGTACGGTTTGGTTGCTTTTCGGAAAAAATGCTTCGGCAAAGTACAACGAAAATGCGGAGTAAACATACCAATCGTACCATTCCACCAAATTACCCAACGAACCTCCCACGATGGATTTAATACGGCTTGCAGTTGTTACGGGAGAATTGGCAGTGCTCATAAACGATAATTGGTGAGGCAAGATAGGGAAAATGTATGAACCGGATATAAGTCTGCATCATGATTCAAACGAATCACGGTTCTGATAATTGCTATATTGTATAATTAATCAAAAGGACTGCAAGCACTGTCAATATACACCCGAATATCAGATCCTTCACTACTATTCAGGGTTATAAATTAGTTGTTTTTTACCCCATCTTCTGCGTAGACGACCTGATAAGCACCTTTGGCTTAATGCTGATTACTTTTGGCACCACAACCGTATCATCGTTCTCCATCTCCTGGAAGTAGAGGTTGGCTACCGTTTTGCCCATGTAAACGCTAAACTGATCTATCGTGGTGATAGAGGGACTGGTGATCTCTGTAAAATCTTCATTAGAGTACCCGCAGATACCTAACTCTGCCGGTACTTTTATGGCCATGGCGGTTGCTACTTCCAGCACGCCCAGGGCCGAAAAATCTGATGTGGAGGCAAATATAGCATCGGGCGGGTTAGGCAGGCTCAGCAGTTTGCGGGTTCCGCCGGCGCCAAGCTCTTTGGTCCACGCGTTCTCTATGATCAATTCATTAATTACCGGCATGCCTGCGGCGGTTAGCGCGCGCAAGTAGCCATTCTTCCGCTGGCGAAAGATGTTGAGCGTTTGCGGCCCCTCCAGTAAAGCCACACGTTGGTAGCCCTGTTTAAGCATATGGCTTACGGCTTCAAAAGATGCCTGCTCATTATCGTTGATCACTTTAAGTGTTTCCAGTTCATCAACCACACGGTCGAACTGGATAAGTTCCATCTGATGGTCGAGCACGTTTTGCAGGTGCTTATGATCAGTCGTCTCTACCGATACCGAGATCACAATGCAATCTACATGTTGATTGATAAGCATGTTGATGCATTGTACCTCTTTTTCGTACAACTCGTTAGACTGGCAGATGATGAGGTTATAGCCCTGCTTATAAGTGGCTTCCTCGATACCGGCAATAACATTGGCAAAAAAGTTCTGATTAATAAAAGGTACCACCACGCCAATGGTTTTGCTTTGACCTTTGCGCAGGTTTGATGCCAGCGTATTGCGCTTATAATTAAGCTCTTCGGCTGTTTTCAAGATCAGCTTTTTGGTGGCCTCATTTACATAATTGCTGTTATTAAGCGCACGCGACACCGATGAAGGGGTAACGTTTAGCTTTTCGGCAATATCATAAATGGTAACGCGCTTTTTAGGTTTCATATCTCTTCTGCAAAAATGTGAAAATAAATTTCAACAATCGATTGCATATTTAAAAAATAATTTAATTTCGTCAAATCAATTTTACAACCGTCCATTTTATAAATATATGTTATTATTAGGTATAGATATAGGTACTTCATCTGTTAAAGTATCTGTTGTGGATGCAACAACTCAGCAATCGATAGCATCCGCGCAGTATCCGGATGTAGAATCGCCCATAAAATCGCTGCAAACCGGCTGGGCAGAGCAATCGCCCAACATGTGGTGGGAGCAGGCGCAGCAGGCCATTAAGCTTTGCCACCAAAAAGGCGGGTATGATTCAAAAGATATCTCAGCCATCGGCATTGCCTATCAAATGCATGGCCTGGTATTAGTAAACAATAAGCAGGAGGTTCTTCGCGATAGCATCATCTGGTGCGACAGCCGTGCAGTTGAAATTGGTAACGATGCTTTTGCCGCCATAGGCGAGCAGAAAAGCTTAGCTACCCTGTTGAACTCCCCGGGTAACTTTACTGCATCTAAACTGGCTTGGGTAAAGGCCAACGAGCCAGAGATCTACGCGCAGATAGATAAAGCCATGCTTCCCGGTGATTTTATTGCCATGAAGCTAACCGGTGAAACATCCAACTCGGTGTCGGCCCTATCCGAAGGTGTTTTTTATGATTTTTTGAAAGATAACCTGTCGGAAGATGTTTTAAACTACTTCCAGTTTGATAAGAGTCTGTTTCCAACTATACAGCCGGTATTTTCGGATCATGGCCATGTATTGGCGTCCGTTGCAGAAAGCCTTGGTTTAAAAGCAGGTATCCCGGTAACCTACAAAGCCGGTGATCAGCCTAACAACGCGCTTTCCCTGAACGTCCTGCAACCCGGCGAAGTGGCTGCAACGGCAGGTACTTCAGGCGTAATTTATGGTGTGAGCGATCAGTTGGTATATGATAAAGAATCGCGCGTGAACACCTTTGCTCACGTAAACTACGCCGACGAGCAAAAGCGCCTGGGCGTGTTGCTGTGCATTAACGGTACGGGCAGCTTAAACCGCTGGGCAAAAAGCCTGTTTGGCACTTCGCTGAGCTACAAAGAAATGAACGACCTGGCCCAAACCGTAAAGGTTGGCAGCGAGGGCTTACGGATCTTACCATTTGGTAACGGTGCCGAACGCATGCTGAATAACAAGCAGATTGGCGTGCACTTTCACCATATCGATCTCAACCTGCACTCGCATGCCCACATCTTCCGGGCGGTGCAGGAGGGGATTGCCTGCGCTTTTAGATACGGCCTGGATATTATGCGCGAGAACGGCATGTCGCCATCGGTGATCCGGTCGGGTATCTCTAACTTGTTCCTTAGCGATGTATTCGGCCAAAGCTTTGTAAACTTTACAGGTGTACCGGTAGAATTGTACAAGAACGACGGCAGCGTAGGCGCAGCATTGGGTGCCGGCATTGGCGCGGGCATCTACACCACCATTACCGAAGCTTTCACCAACATGAAACCGGTTAAAATGATAGAGCCAACCGGCGAAAGTGTTGAGCCTATTTACCAGGAGTGGAAAACATTGCTGCAGAAGCAATTGGTAATAGAATAGTAACACGAATTTAAATACGTAATCAATAATTTTAAACACAATAATTCATTAAATAATACCGACATGACAATTGTAACAGGAGAAAAAGAGTTTTTTAAAGGAATAGGGCAGATCAAATACGAAGGCCAGGAATCAGACAATCCATTGGCTTTCCGTTGGTACGATGCTGATAAGGTAGTTTCCGGCAAATCCATGAAAGACCACCTGCGCTTTGCCTGCGCTTACTGGCACTCATTTAATGGTAACGGTGCCGACCCATTTGGCGGCGCAACGCACGTTTTTCCATGGGACGCAAAGGCTGATGCTGTAGAGCGTGCCAAAGATAAAATGGACGCCGCTTTTGAATTTATTACCAAAATGAACCTGCCTTACTACTGTTTCCATGATGTGGATGTGGTTGATTACGGTAACGACCTGAACGAGAACGACCGCCGTTTACAGGCAATGGTTGAATACGCTAAACAAAAACAAGCCGAAAGCGGTGTTAAATTGCTTTGGGGTACTGCCAACCTGTTCAGCCATGCAAGGTATATGAATGGTGCATCAACTAATCCTGATTTCCACGTTCTGGCACACGCCGGCGCACAGGTTAAAGCTGCTTTGGATGCTACCATTGCTTTAGGCGGCGAGAACTATGTTTTCTGGGGTGGCCGCGAAGGTTACATGAGCCTGCTGAACACGGATATGAAACGCGAGCAGGAGCACCTGGCTAAATTTTTACATACTGCTAAAGATTACGCACGCAAACAGGGCTTTAAAGGCAACTTCTTTATCGAACCGAAACCTTGTGAGCCAACCAAGCACCAGTACGATTATGATGCGGCAACCGTATTAGGTTTCCTGCAGAAATACGATCTGATGAACGATTTTAAGCTAAACCTGGAAGTTAACCACGCTACATTAGCCGGCCACACCTTTGCGCACGAATTGCAGGTAGCCGCTGATTCGGGCTTGTTAGGTTCTATTGATGCAAACCGCGGCGATATCCAAAATGGCTGGGATACAGATCAGTTCCCTAACGACATCACGGAGGTTACCGAGTACATGCTCATCATCCTTAAAGCCGGTGGCTTTGATGGAGGCGGTATTAACTTTGATGCCAAGATCCGTCGTAACTCTACCGACCCTGCAGACCTGTTCTACGCACACGTTGGCGGTATGGATGTGTTTGCACGTGCATTGGTTACTGCTGATAACATCCTGCAGAAATCCGACTACAGCAAGATCAGGGCAGACCGTTACGCTTCGTTCGACACCGGTGCCGGTAAAGATTTTGAAGACGGCAAATTATCACTGGAAGACCTGCGCGAATACGCTGCAAACAATGGCGAACCTGCTACACTAAGTGGCAAACAAGAATATGTGGAAAATTTGATAAATCGCTTTATATAGCCTATAATTGCTATTCCAACATAATAATACCAACATAACCAAACAATGAATCTCAAAACCCTATCCATCGGCGATTACGTCGTGTTCCTTATCTACTTTATTATTGTCTCGGGCTACGGCTTTTGGGTGTATAAGCGTAAGCATAATGCCGATGCCACATCCAAAGATTATTTCCTGGCCGAAGGTTCTCTTACCTGGTGGGCCATTGGTGCATCATTAATCGCATCCAATATCTCTGCCGAGCAATTTATCGGAACCAGCGGATCTGCCTTTAAAATGGGGTTGGCTATTTCTACCTACGAGTGGATGGCCGCAATTACGCTGGTCATTGTAGCGGTTTTCTTTATCCCGGTGTATCTTAAGAATAAGATCTTCACCATGCCGCAGTTTTTGCACCAGCGCTATAACGGCACCGTAGCCATGATTATGGCTATATTTTGGGTACTGCTGTACATCGTAGTAAACTTAATGTCGATATTGTACCTGGGCGCATTAGCAATTAGCGGTATTTCAGGATTAGATATTCACCTGTGTATCTGGTTGCTCGCCATTTTCTCTATCATTATCACCCTGGGTGGTATGAAGGTAATTGGCTACACAGATGTTATACAGGTGGCTGTATTGGTATTAGGCGGTTTAATGGCAACTTACCTGGCGCTTACCTTACTGAGCGAAAAATCGGGTACTACCGGCCTGCTTAACGGCTTTAAAATTCTGCATACAGAAGCGAGCGATCACTTCCACATGATCTTTAAGAAAGATAACCCTAACTATATGGATCTTCCGGGTCTATCGGTACTTATCGGCGGTATGTGGATCACCAACCTTAACTACTGGGGCTGTAACCAGTACATTACACAAAGGGCCTTGGGTGCAAACCTTAAAACTGCCCGTGGTGGGATCCTTTTCGCAGCATTCCTTAAGTTACTGATGCCGGTAATTGTAGTGTTGCCGGGTATTGCTGCTTACCTGCTATACCAAAAAGGCATGTTTCACGAGGAGATGCTGGGTTCTACAGGTGTGTTAGATCCTAACAAAGCTTATCCATCGCTGCTTAACCTGCTGCCATCCGGCTTAAAGGGCCTTTCATTTGCAGCGTTAACCGCGGCAATTGTGGCTTCTTTAGCAGGTAAGGCAAACAGTATTGCAACCATCTTTACGCTTGATATCTACAAAAAAGCTATCAACCCGGAGGCTACCGACAAAAAACTGGTAAGCTTGGGTAAATGGAGTGTTGTTGTAGCCATGGTATTGGGTATCATCCTTTCTGAACTGATTGGAAATGCGCTGATGGGCGAGGGCAAGCAAGGCTTCCAGTACATTCAGGAATATACAGGCTTTGTATCTCCGGGTATCTTCGCCATGTTTATCCTGGGTTTCTTCTGGAAAAAAGCAACTTCCAATGCGGCTTTATTCGCTACCATTGGTGGTTTTGTGATGTCGTGCTTCTTTAAGCTGCTGCCGCGCTTTGCAGATCTTAGCTTCCTGTCGCCATACGGTTTCTCTAAACTGGCCCTGCAGGATGATAAGGTGACACAGCTTTACGAAATCCCTTTCCTTGATCGTATGGGCTTTGTATTCATCATCTGCGTGGTAGGTATGTACATCATTTCAATGGTAGAAAATGCCCGCGGCGTTAAAACCAACGGACTGGAAATTGATGCATCAATGTTTAAAACCTCAAGAGCATTTATGGCTGGTGCCTTAATTGTAACCGGTATTGTTGTAGCGCTTTACTCTATCTTCTGGTAGGAATCAGATAACACAAATATTCAAGAGCGATGGGTTGATAAAACTCATCGCTCTTTTTGTTTAAAAACGGCGCCTATCCAAGTGTCCACGCTTGGATACACCAATTTGTAAGCATCAACGCTTACGTAGTATTGTAAATTGAATTTTATACTGATGAACGTAAGCGTGGACGCTTACAAATTTTATTCATCAAGTGTGGGCACTTGATGAGGCGGTATTTTTTTTATCCCTTGACTAAATGAATACAATGCCACATCACGAGATACACTGCGCTAATCTTGCAGCCGCAAGAATATGTAGAGACACAATATTTTGTGTTTCCTTCAGGACGGTGATAAAAAGCTTTGAATTGAGTGGCTAATTTGCATGCGGGAGACACAGAATATAATTGTGAGTTTAGCCACACCACGAGATTAACGTAGCGTATCTCATGGCAGCAAATAGATATAAAAAAAGCAGCGATGATTTAAACCATGCTGCTTTTTTGTACAATATTGATTCTAAACCTTACCCGTTCGCCAGCGCTCTATCCAGGTGCACATAGCCGCCATCTACATAGATAATTTGGCCGGTGGTGTGGCTCGATCTGTCGGATAATAGAAATACCGCGGTGTCTGCAATCTCCGCAGAAGTGGTCATGCGGTTTTCGAATGGTATTTTAGAGGTAATGTCTTTTAGTTTTGCTTCCGGGTCCGGCAGGGAGGAGATCCATTTTTCATAGAGTGGTGTCCAGCATTCGGCTACTACCACAGCATTTACACGGATGCCGTATTTAAGCAGTTCTACGGCCCATTCGCGTGTTAAGCCGTTACGGCCACCATTGGCTGCCGCATAGCCGGACGTGTTTCCCTGGCCGGTATCTGCCGTTTTTGAGGTGATATTTAAAATAGCGCCTTTAGACAGTTTTAACGCCGGCAAAGCATGCTGAACGATAAGGTAATAATGGATCATGTTTTTGTGCAATGATGCCACAAAGTCTTCGTAGTTGCCGTTTTCCAGCCCTACGCCATCATTAACGCCGGCATTGTTTACTACGCCGTCTATCCTGCCATATTTGGCTAATACAGCATCTACCGCATTTTTACATTCTGCGGGGATGGTAAGCTCTGCCACAACCTGGAAGGGGGTGATGCCTGTTGCCTGTGTAATCTGGCGGGCGGCCTCTTCGTTATCTGCCTGGCTGCGGCCAATTATGGCAGGTATAGCACCCTCTGCGGCAAGTGCTCTGCAAATACCCTCGCCAATACCTTTGGCGCCTCCCGTTACAATAACCACTTTATCTTTTAAATGCAGATCCATTTCTCTTTTTATAGATTGTAAAATTCAACAGCGTTGCCGCCAAACAGTTTTTCGCGTTCGGCAACTGTAAACTGGCCGGCGTACGCCTCTACCAGTTCTTTTACCTGTTTGTAATCAGCGGCCAGTAAACACACCGGCCAATCGGACCCAAACATACACCTTTCCACCCCGAACGCCGCTATCACGGTATCCAGGTAAGGTTTAATGTCTTCTGGTTTCCAAGTGCTCCAGTCGGCCTCAGTAACCATACCGGATAGTTTACACCAAACATTTTGGTTTTGGGCAAGCAGCGTTAAGTCGGCCGCCCATTGGGTATGTTCGCCGCTTTTGATGGGTGGCTTGGCTATATGGTCAAGCACGAATTTTTGAGCCGGGTAAGCTGCTGCCAATTCCGCGGCGTATTTTAGCTGATCCGGAAAGATCAGGATATCATACGTAAAACCATATTGCTGCAACAAACCGATGCCGTGCTTAAATGCCGGTTCCAGCATCAGCGCGCGGTTGGTTTCGGCCTGCAAAATGTAACGGAAGCCTTTGATGATCTTAAACTGGCTGTAATATGCCAGTCGCTCGGCAACATTATCAGCTTTAAAATCAACCCAGCCCACAATGCCTTTTATGAAAGAGTTGTTAACAGCCAGATCCAGCAGGAAATCATTCTCCTTTTCAGATTGATCTGCCTGTACGGCAACAGCGCCGTCGACGCCGTTATCGGTTAAGATGCCGGCAACATCGCCAGGCAAAAAACTCCGCCTGATCACCTGCATTTCGTCGTTTATCCAGCTATCTCTAACCGGGTCAAACTGCCAGAAATGCTGATGCGAATCAATTTTCATAGGCCTTTAAAACTTGCGTGGCGGTACCCAAATGGTCAATTCCCAGTGTAACCACATCGCCTGGTTTTAAGTAAACCGGTGGGTTAAAGCCAAGTCCCACGCCTGCAGGCGTACCTGTAGAGATCACGTCACCCGGCAGCAGCGTCATAAACTGGCTCACATAAGAGATGATAAAAGGCACTTTAAATATAAAGTTAGAGGTGTTGCCATCCTGCATGCGTTTACCGTTCACATCCAGCCATAAGCGCAGGTTGTCCGGGTCGGCAATTTCATCAGCTGTGGCCATAAATGGGCCCATAGGTGCAAAGGTATCGCAGCCTTTACCTTTATCCCAGGTGCCGTTACGCTCTAACTGGAACTCGCGTTCAGATACATCGTTGTGAAGCAGGTAGCCTGCAATATGACCTGATGCTTCTTCCTCGGTAACGTAGGATGCTTTTTTGCTGATCACTACGGCCAGTTCAACTTCCCAATCAGTTTTAAACGAATTTTTCGGGATCACGATATCATCATTGGGGCCTGCAAGCGAAGTAGTGCTTTTCATAAACAATACCGGCTCCGGTGGGATAGGGGCATTAGTTTCGCGGGCATGGTCGGCATAGTTAAGGCCAATGCACAGGATCTTTGATGGGCGTGCAACCGGGCTGCCCAGGCGCTCGTCATCGCTCACAACAGGAAGTTTATCTGCTTGCGCTGCAACAAAATCCTGTAGGCGGCCAAGGCCGTTCTGCGCAAAAAAGGCCTCGTTATAATCGCTTCCGAAAGCCGAGGTATCGTATCTTACACCATCTATCAGCACTCCCGGTTTTTCTGAGCCGGCCTGGCCGTAACGTATTAATTTCATTTATATCAGGTTGATGTTTAGTTATTCAGTTTAACAAAGCCGCCATCGATATGGTAATCGCTGCCGGTGATGAAAGATGCCTCATCAGAGCACAGGTATAAGATGAGCGTTGCAATCTCATCGGTATTACCCATACGGCCAATAGGCTGCGATGCAGAAAGTTTATCAAACATCTCCTTCTCTTTACCCGGGTAGTTTTTGGCAATAAAGCCATCTACAAACGGCGTATGCACCCTTGCCGGGCAAATACAGTTACAACGGATGCCATTGTGGATATAATCGCGCGCTACAGAAAGCGTCATGGCTTGTACGGCGCCCTTGCTCATGGAGTAAGCAAACCTATCGGTAATACCTACCACAGCCGCTATTGATGAAAGGTTTAGGATCACCCCGCTGTTGTTGGCCACCATTCCTGGTAATACGGCGTGCATGCAGTTGTAAGCGCCTTTAACGTTGATTTTGAACACGCGTTCAAAATCAGCCTCGCTGGTGTTATCGGCTTTGCCAATGTGGGCTATACCGGCGTTGTTCACCAGGATATCAATTTTACCAATGCTATCTGCAATGGCATGTACCTGCTGCTGGTTGCTCACATCACAAGGGTGAACGTGGGCCTCGCCGCCTGCTGCTTTTATCTCCTCTGCCGCTTGCGTAGCATTATCTTCGCTTAAATCAATTATATGTACAACGGCGCCCTGTTTGGCAAAGAGCAAGGCGCTTGATTTGCCAATGCCGCTGCCGCCACCTGTAATTACGGCCGTTTTTCCGGTTAGATCGAACATTCGTTTTTTTATTAATGAAGTGAAAATATTTTATTCATAAGTACCCATTTTTCGCCGGGCTTTGCACCGGGCAGCGCCTGCTGATACTTCCACATCAGCCGCTCCCATTGCTGCACTTTTGGGTTAGCTGCATCTGCCGCGCCTTTGGCTTCAAAGCTAAAACCCTCGCCAGTTTCCATGATCATGAAGAGGCGGTTACCAAAGCGGTAGATCTCCATATTGTTAATACCCGCATTGCTGATGCTTGCCGTAATTTCGGGCCAGATGGCTTCATGATACTTTTCATATTCGCTGATCAGGGTGGCATCATCCACCAGATCAAGCGCGAGGCAATATCTGTTCATGTATTTATTACGCGGGTTTATTTACCTTCAAGCTAAAACAATAGTAGTGCAGATGTTAAATTTTTCAGCTTATTTGGTATTTACAAAGAAATTAGGTTTAAGGCTTAAATGATTATAGTACGTGGTTAAAATATTCAGCTATATTGGCATATTAAGCAGCGAAATAAGTTAAACAGGTTAAAATTGCTTAAAGCAGTAGCGGCCTCATCTGCACTTCGGGCACGTACTTTAAAGGAGAGGATATATTCTTTTTATAGTCTTCTACTTTAGAGAGCATTAGATGAAGCTACCACCATTACTTTATTCAACTTAATTTGCACCGTGCGGCGGCAATGTAGGTATTAATGCCAAAATAGTTTAATAGTTTGTTAAAAATAACAAACCTTTAATTGCCAAACCTGCGTTTATTTGTAACATAATACCAGGTAAACTAAAATTCAATATAGTACAAAACCCAATGTCTGACCAAATCCATAGTTACGTACAGATCAATAAAGATGATAATGTTTTGGTGGCGCTGCGCGATCTGCCTGTTAATACCCCCGTTACTTTTAACGGACAAGCATTTAACTTGGTAACCAACGTGGCAGCTAAGCACAAATTTGCCATTAATGCTTTTGAGGTTGATGAAAGCATTTATATGTACGGGGTACTGGTTGGTAAAGCATCGCAATATATTCCGCAGGGGGCTGCGCTTACTACCGAGAATGTATACCATGCGGCCAATGATTTTCACCTGGGGCAGCGTAAGCTCAACTGGCACCAGCCGGATGTAGCGCAATGGAAAGACCGCACCTTTATGGGGTATCACCGTGCAGATGGCAGCGTGGGTACGGGCAACTACTGGCTGGTGATTCCGCTGGTGTTCTGCGAGAACCGTAACGTGGAAACCCTGAAGGAAGCACTGGTAGAAAAACTGGGCTATAAGTCGGTTAAAGATTACGAAAGCAATGTAGATGAACTGATCAGCCTGTACAAAGCGGGCCGTTCTGTAGAAGAAATATTAAGCGCCGAGCTGCAGCCGGAAGCGGCTAAAGTGGCTGAGAAAAAACTATTCAATAACATCGACGGGATTAAATTCCTTACGCATGAGATGGGCTGCGGTGGTACGCGGATAGATTCTGATGCCTTATGCGGGTTACTGGCAGGTTACGTAACACATCCTAACGTAGCAGGCGCAACTGTATTAAGCCTGGGATGCCAGCATGCGCAGGCCAGTATTTTAAAGGACGAGATCTTAAAACGCGACCCTAACTTTAGCAAACCGCTTATTGTTCTGGAGCAGCAAAAGGAGGGCACGGAGAATGCGTTACTGCAAAAAGCTATTAAACAAACTTTTACAGGTTTAATAGAAGCTAACAAGAACGAGCGTAAACCCGCACCTATCTCTAAACTGGTGATAGGGCTGGAATGCGGCGGTTCCGATGGGTTTTCAGGCATTTCGGCAAACCCGGCTATCGGTTTTGTATCAGATATTATGGTGGCCCTGGGCGGCGCAGTTATCCTGGCCGAGTTCCCCGAACTGTGCGGTGTGGAGCAGGAACTAAGTGACCGCTGTGTAGACGAACCTACCGCACTTAAGTTTATGGATCTGATGCAAACTTACAATGCACGCGCCGAAGAAGCAGGCTCAGGCTTTTATGCCAACCCGTCACCCGGTAACATCCGCGATGGTTTAATTACCGATGCCATTAAATCTGCAGGAGCGGCCAAAAAAGCAGGCTCGTCCCCGGTTACCGATGTGCTGGATTATCCCGCAAAAGTTTCAAAACCGGGTCTGAATTTACTTTGCACCCCTGGGAATGATGTAGAAAGCACAACCGCCGAAGTGGCAGCGGGTGCAAACATTGTATTATTTACTACAGGCCTGGGCACACCAACGGGTAACCCGGTAGCGCCAGTGCTAAAACTCTCCACAAATACCAAGATCTTTAACCGCATGCCCGATATTATCGACCTGAACTGCGGTACTATTATAGAAGGCACAGAAACCATAGAACAGGCTGCCACACGCATTTTAGATCATGTGATTGAAGTGGCCAGCGGTAATATTGTACCCAAAGCCGTAAAGCTTGGTCAGGATGATTTTATTCCATGGAAGCGCGGCGTATCGTTATAGTAAGGTGTTATTTTTCAACGGCAGGCTGTAGTTTCCCTTCCGAAAAACGGTTGATCAGCATGGCGGCTGCAGTATCGCCTGTAGCATTTAGTAATGTGGCTATCGGATCTATTAAGGTGCCGATGATGATAGTAGGGGGTACAGCTTCGGGTGGGAAGCCATAGGCGGAGATAAATAGTAGTTCGCCTACATAACCGCCGTTAGGGATGCCGCCTTCTACAACGCTTACCAAAACCGTCATACCTAAAGCCAGCAGAATAGTTTCGGGGCTGTTAAAGCCCTTGCCGAACATGGCAAAGACCACCGCCATTTTTAATATAGATGATACGCTGGAGCCATCCTTATGCAGTGTGCCGCCAAGCGGGATTGTTATGCCGGCTATTACATCGGTAATACCCATTTTTTTCGCGGCATCTAAATTGGCCGGTATAGTAGCTATACTGCTACAGGTACCTACAGCGGTAGCCGATGGGATGATATTGTTTTTCCAGTAACGTTTTATGCCGCCGATACCGCCTGCAATGAAGGCGTAGAGGCTGTAAATAACCAGGTAGATAAAAATGCTTACCCCATAACCTATCCCCAGGGTATGCGCATAAGTACCAAACAGCGAGGGCCCGAACACGGCCACCTGGTAGGCGAAGTAAGCGCCTAAGCCAACTGGCCCGGCTTTCATGATGATGATGAACACTTGTTTAAATACTTCGTTCCCCGCATTTAAAAACTGGGCGAAGGCTTGTCCTTTCTCGCCGGCCTTTAAAACTCCAAAGCCTACCAATATGGCAAATATGATCATAGCGAGCATATTCTTGCGCGAGAGTAACTGGAAAAATTCGCCGGTAGTAAAAAGCTGGGTTATGGCATCGCCGGAGAGGCTTTTATTCGCATCTTGAGGTAACGGAATAGTGCTTGCTGCTGCACTTTGGTGAAGTGGGAACAACCACACCGCCACAATAGTTAACAACGCCGCTACAATAACAGTACCTACAAACACGCCGCTCATGATCCCCATAATACGGCTGAGCTTTTGCGTTCCCTGTAAATTGGCAATGGCCGATGATATGGCAAAAAATACCAGCGGAATAACGGCTACAAACAGCAGGTTTAGAAAAATATCACCGATAGGTTTTACCACTTCAGCATCTTTACCCAAGATAGCCCCGGCTATACTACCTACAATTATACTGGCTATCAGCCAGATCATCCCGCTATAATTTTTTATCCAGCTGTTCATTCGTTAGTGATGAGTTGATGCCCGCTGAAAGGTAAAAATATTATTGGATA
>Ga0247734_1000920_pt1 | contig 23676 bp, 14 predicted proteins | sample UWRJL103311B2_FD_180933 | JGI IMG/M metagenome (GOLD analysis project Ga0247734, IMG submission 180933) | Plant litter microbial communities from Arlington Agricultural Research Station in Wisconsin, United States - UWRJ-L103-311B-2 | ecosystem: Environmental > Terrestrial > Plant litter >... | reverse complement strand
TTCCTAAATACTCCAAGACTCCACAATTCCTCGCAGCTTGCGATCCTAAGGCCTGGTCGCTATCCCCCTCTCGTATGGATGGCCCCCAATTCCACCCATCTACCTACCTCTGCCTGTGATGCCCATGCACAACCAGATGCTAACTACTGCCACCCCAAGATATGTCGCAGCAGCACCCAGGAGTTCATGACAGTTGGATACGGCACCAAAGGCGCAACCATAAGAGCACGCCGTCTTTCGCATGTATATTTTGCGCAAACCGCCGCCCGTTCCAGTCGCGAGACGACCTGTTCCAACATGCCCTCCAGGACCACAACGAGAAACTGCCAAATGGCTCCGAAGAGGAACTGCGGGCGTTCCGTGCCAAATATGAAGCTGACTCAGCACCGAAGAGGTGATTAGCCATTTCCCCGTCGATTCCAGGCTTCCGTGGCTATGCTGCCATTTCTTCTTTGTCACAAGCTTGAGTCGGAAAGGCTGCTGCTGCTGCCTTTGGTCGCCGTCACGAATACGTAACTCTGTGGCTAACATTTCAGCAGGGGGAATACCGACTCGCAGCCCAGAAAACCATCTTATAATGCTGCTGCGACTTCACAGCCGGAACCACCACCAATGGCAAAACGTCCGCATCCGCCAACACACTCGGTTTCTGGCGTTGGCTTGCAGGCTCTCAACATCGACGAGAATGAAGATATAAAGATGGAAGATGCTGGGGAGAACAATGAGGAGCAGCCTAGGAAGCGTGCTGCAGTAGGATCCGCGGGATCAAGAAGTCCGTTTGGAGACAAGGAGTCGGATGAGGAATCCCCACGGCGATCGAAAGCTCGCACTGAAAGGCACATCCAGAGTTTCTCCGATCCAGAAATTCATGGGCAGTACGACACACAACGGCCGAAGGGTCCCAAAAAACAGTTATGGAGTGCCGAGAACGACACATCCGTACCAAAAGCTTCCTACGATGCAGCCAATATCGCATCAATACAAGCCAACAAGTCTCGGGCAATGAAGTTTCGAAAGCCAGTGCACGCCCAAGCTTCTCCAGCAAATCAAAGACATCAAAATGCTCCAGCATATCCAACCCCCGTAATACTTGGCCATAAAGCAACACCTTCGTTTGATCAGTTCGCTGGGAGTGTGAGTGAGGAGACATATGATATCATTAAGCAGCCAGAAACAAGACCCATATCTCAAGAGCAGCTTGTAGCTGAGGTGAAGGGGATCTATGCAGGGCTAGTAATGGTGGAAGCTAAGTGTATAGAGGTCGATAATAAGCAAGCGGCAGTCGCTCAGACCGATGGGGCCCAAAAGCTCAATAATGAGCAGTGGCAGGTATGATCTTAGAGCATAGACTCGGTAAAGTTTTATGAACCATGAGCTTTCGAGCATGTAACTCGAAAGCACATGGTTCATAAACCGGCTTCGTAAGTACTCAGCAAACTAACTCCGAGATTGTCATCTACAGGCACTCATTGCACTACATAGAACGTTGCTTCATGAACATCATGACTTTTTTCTAGCATCACAGCACCCATCCGCAAGTCAAGCGCTGCGTCGGTTGGCCTCAAAATACGCTATGCCAGCTAGAATGTGGAGACATGGAATACAGTACGTTCTACTCGGCCACCAAAAACTTACACACCTTGGAAAATCTCGTACATTTGAATTGAAATGAACATTTAAGACCATATATAGGCCGTGCTAACAGGATTACTCAGTTCCTTCCTTGAATTGCTACGTCACCGTCTCCCAGCTTCGAGGGACCATATGTTAGCATTCATTTATCTAGCCTATTCAATGGTAATAAACTTCTAACTGTTTGGTACATTCTTAGCTAAAAAAAAGTTCTTTAGATGGCTTTATTGTTTGAAACAGTTCCCGCCTTTGAAGATACATGGATCGAATGTCTTGGTGACCTCGGACGGTATCGGATGGCTATAGAAGATGATGACCAGAGAGATCGTGAGGTTTGGACTGGTGTAGCGAGACACTGGTATTCCAAGGCCTCAGATAAAGCACCAACAACTGGTCGACTGTATCACCACCTTGCAATTCTTGCACGCCCAAATGCATTACAACAGCTCTTTTACTACGCCAAATCCCTTTGCGTAGTAGTTCCATTTACCTCTGCAAGAGATTCGATTCTCACCCTTTTTGAACCTGTTCTCACTTCCGAAAACGGTCAAGGACAGTTTAGGTTACCTCCACTTGATACAGCGTTTGTAAAAGCTCACGGTGTTCTATTCACGAATAAGGATATAGAACGATATGAACCCGCAGTACAAGAATTCCTCGCATTACTTGATGGACAAATAGGGAGAGTAACTCGTAAGTTCATGGAGCAAGGTCAATATATTTCCGTTACCAACTGCGTTGCAATTCTTGGCTTTGCTTCAAAGGAGAATCCTGTAATGAAGGCAATATCTTCAAATGAAGAAGATACTGATACCCCGACCCATGGGGCTTCAGCCAATGAACTGTCGTTCTGGATGACATCTTTTAAGCACGCGCAACGCCTACACAATGCAACACTCGAAATTGTTCTGCAGCGGCTGGGCGACCCTAATGTACTTCCATTTATTCACTGCGCTCTTGTTTTTATGTTGAGGATATCACAACATGCAGATGCCATGGATCTGCTTGAGGCAGATTTTCCCTGGGATGCGACCGCAATAATGCTTAATACTCTGATCGCTGGTATAGATTTGAACCGGGTTCAAAATGGTACATTTCCTATGCCGGTGAACGATGAGGCTCGTCCTCTTCCCGAGGACTATATACTTCGAGGGATTCTGTACGCGGACCATTATTACCCGGATACCTGGTTTGCTACCAAGGTCGATGAGGAAGAAAAGTTTCAGGAAAGAGCTTCAATGACCGCTCAACGCAAAGAGAGGATCCTTTTTGTGGCCTGCCGCATTGCTACGTGTGGGAGAGGTCTTCAATGGGACAGTGCCAAGGGCCAATTCTCTAAAGCTGAGCAACGAGAACGCCACATCATACGATCTTTGACCATGGAGTCTGCTGCCTCTGCAACAACTGTTGGTACAACTAGATCAGCAACATGGCAGACACAGAACACTCTCGATGATCAATCAGATGTGGAGGACAATACAGCAACGGAGAGAATGGGAACTTGAAGTCTAGACAGGCCTAGTATACAAGACAAACTCAATAGGCGGCACCATTCACATCAAGATAGTGAACACCAATGGAGAGGACAAGACAATTACGCCGGGAGTGTGACTACACTGTAGCTATTTCGTCCCCTGGTGCTACTTTCTTCAAGTATGATGAACATGGCTATCTAGTTTATATGCATTTTAAACACCAGGACAAGTAAAGAAATATCTTCCCATTTTGAGGATAAATTGTCCAACCTCTGGACTACACCGAACTCAATTCTTGCGAGCTCCTGCGAGCTGTTTCTGGAGATTGCACGAATGTATACACATACGGTTTATCATGATTAGGAGTGTTGTTTCAACTTCTAGCCTTGACATAATGTCTTTCCAACTAGAAATCTCATTCGTTTGGCTTCACTCAATTAACGAGGGGGTTTCTGAGACATGGCCACATTTTATTCCATGTCATTGAAGGAGCGCACACAAATACGTTTAGGTTACTTTGCCTAGCATGGATAGGAAGTTGTTTACTATAGCCGGCAAAATATGTTTCAAATATTGGAGCATACCTCTGTCGTTCCAATAGCCATATCTTATTTTTACTTTGCAAAACTACTATTTTCTAAATAGCTATGAATAATGAGTTTCTGTATATGCACCCCCTTACTGGGAACTTCATTTTGGCCTCGTAAGAAATGTAACATCGAGAATTTCCTAATCCAGACAGGGAGATCTTAAAGTAGATATCATACAATCTCGGGTATCTCAAAATAACCGCGATATCAGCCAATATCCATACACAAGCGCCCAAGTGCTTTTACAGCCAATTTCCCCAAACGCTCACAGTATCTTAACTCAGACAGCCCCAGCCTCAGAGAAGTCCCGTACATACACTCACCTCGACCAAAACACTTTAAGCGAAAAGCACCCCTCCTCGTCTTGTAAAATTGCATAAAATAATATAGCCTCCAAGGCAAACTAACTGGGTGCATCAAATTCATTCCCCTTGCCGTCATATTTGATCGATCGCGCTGCATGGATTCTCTGGATATTCTGGAACGTGTTTTTAATATTTTGCCTTATGATCCTCTGGGCTTGCCGGCTGAAAAGTATTGTGAAACACACTTTGCAAAGAATTTGAGGCCTCTCTTGTTCCCGTAACAGCAGGGCGGTGCTGCACCACGCGGGTGGGATTGACGTTCCTTATCTCTAAACGCGAACGATAAATATATGTTGTTTAATTATCTATGATGTAAGAATGAGATAAGTGCTCGTAAATTTCTCAGCCCCCATTGAATATTGATTCTACGGTGAAACCATGTTTCGAGAGGAGGTATTCTCGGTGAACAGCCTTAGCGTGCGGCTGCAACACACCAACACACACAATCGCCCGAGTAGTTGTAGCTGTAAGCTGTACCCGGTGCTGTTAATTTTGGTTGTTTGCTTATCCCGTCACCGATCATTGAAGGCAGGAGGCATATATTAGGGATTTTTGGCCGAGTTATATGAATTCCTTTCTCGCGGTGTGAGATATCCAGGAAGGAATCTAGGCAGTTTGCCTAACATACTTCGCGCGATGTAGTCATGTGGCGTAGCTGTTCCAAAGGTTGACGATAATGTGGCTTGAAACCCGACCCACCGGATTTGATTGGGTCGCAAAATAAGCTAAGATGCCCGTTGGTAGCTGTTTTCAATGTTAAGTTTGGAGGATCTGTCTTGGTCTTCAGCTGGGGGCGCGCGATGTTGGGACGAGAAGGTCGAATTTGGGCGGCCTCCCTGATTGGGACTTGCATGCGTGTAGGATCGGTTTTCCTCGTTCCCATGCGACCGGATCTGAGAGCTGGCCCATCTAGAACGAGGGTGGACTGAGAAAAGTAAACAAATCGTTTGCAAACAACGTAAAAGATATCATACACAGAGGCTTGCGACTTTTCCCAGGTCAAGCGAATTATGGCGCATCATACCTACAGCTGCGTGTGACGAAATTGCCTCGTTCGTCGTGAAAGTTTATGTGTATCGCCAACTTGACCGGTGACCGAATCTTATCAGATTTACCGGCAGGATACACGTGTCAAAGTTCATTAAATTGTTCCAGATAGGATACTCGGTCGATGTGCAATGCAAATATTGAAAAAGAGGTTCCCTGCGTATGTCCAAATTTGGATTATGAAATCTCTTTAGTTCAGGATTTCGTATTCTTTACGGTATAGATTAAACGCGTGAAGTAATTTAGTTTTCATGAATTGCTCTGAAGAAAATGAAGTTACTATTCCAAATAAAGGGGGCAATCTAGCTAAGATCAGAGGCTCTCAATCGTTACCTTTGGGGAACTTTCTCATCATAGTAAAGACAAGAGTAGTCAACTCTATGTGTATTTTAGGTAGGTATCGCTCTATTAGCTTCTATAGGGCATACTTGAGAGTTCTGTAGTCTCGACCAATGTACGGGAAACCAAGATGTTAACATTGGATTCCTGTAATACAGAGTTTTTAATATATTTAAGTAATTCCGGTACAGTTAAAGATTTAGGCATTTGGTTTATAACTGCCCCACTCTTTACTTTAGTCAACTGTATTCAAACACAACAAATACTGGATAGATAGTGATAAGTTCCGCTTTTATATGCCTCTATTTCCTATAAGCAAAAGAAAGTAGAAGAGATATACAAGCTCTTTCTGCGGAAGGCTGACTTTTGAATATTAGCACTTCAACCACATATATATCTTATAATGCTATGACAGTATTTGGTTCATACTAGCTTCTTTTACATCATATCTAATGAGGTATTATGAATCAACATGGGGTTAGTAAGTTTGCCGCTCTTGCTCAGGCGCTAGTCACCCGCGGCTCAGTCAACCCGCCCGAGCAGCTCACATGAGCAAGTCAAATAATTATGGGCAAGGCTTACCATACCCCCATGTCTTTTGACTTCTCACTTTTTAGCTAATCATGCTTGATCTGGCCCCTATTCTCTCACATCATTTTTGTCAAGTTTCAACGACGAAGGAGCCCAAATTAGTTTCCAAGGAACCCAAAGTGGACACCTTTCAAAAATATACCAGTGCTTTGCCGACCGTGTAAGTGGGTTCATTACAGTTGCCCCAACGTTACTGTCTGACGTTCTAGCTTAGCAATACCTGAAGGGATATCCGACGTCACGTGGAAGGTGGCTCAAGCAATGCATAATCTAGTCTCGAGGCTTCCTTGCAAACCTCTTTAAACCTTCCTTAGTATTGAATGGTCGTAATTGAGACCATTCAACCACTGCCTTCTAGACCCGAACTGATGGCTCGTGACAATAAGAAGAGTACTGCTCGTTCCTCTGTGAATTCTTTGCTATTCTGCCGTACTGTGGCTACAGAACTATGTCGTATTCACTTGAACGCTGGCTAAGCATTGCAGATTCCGGGTGATCAATAAGGGCTATTAATAAGGAGATTGCTCAGTCCATTGGTTTATAGGGGGCATTTTCGGGTCCTTTTATGGCCCAGAGATTAGTTCGGTACTAAATCTACTACATTACTCTACAGTCATGTGTATTCTACTCGTCTTATTGCCCACCAACCAAACATCTCACAACATTCAAAGTTTCAAAGCAGCAGCCTGTTGAAAAATTTGAATAACGCGAATTTAAAGTGCAAGATTCTATTTTGTGCTTTGCTCCAATAAACACAATTTTTGTGGAATTTATATTTGAAGTGGTGTTTTGACTGAAAAAGCGAGTTGCTTACGTGTCCGTCTTTCAATTTTAACATCTTTTAACATAGAATCATGCAGTCAGAAGCAGAAGAGGCAACGCCTAAGTATAGCTGTATTAATCAATTCTTGTCAACGAAGTTCGAATCTGCGAACACAGTCATAGTCGGATATCGACGAAGCCTCTCCGTCCATAAGCCCTTCTACAAAGCTTGTACCTACAAACACGAAGTGGCTACCAACCTGTCTCAACACTACTGGGACCGGGCATCCTCTCAACACGCAGATAATATCGTCCACCAGCGTCCCTTGAGGAGCAAGTCCTAGATAGCCACTTTTGGTCTCAACGAATTGATAACAATGTGACCTGATCGTTAATGACGATCGCTTGAGCAACCCCAAACCTGAGGTTCCCGGTGTTAATTTGGCTATCCTGATGGGGGATTGGGTTCGGCAGTCTGAGAGCTGATAAGTCGGTCCCTGGGCAGAAAATCCGGCCGAAAGAATCGTAAAAAGCACTCCCCGTCCCGAGTCCTACATGCCTAAAGACTTCAAAGGGATCAAATCTCCTCCGATTGTAAAAGGCAATTCGAAGAAATCCGATCACTAGCAACATAGACCGAATGTCTTTGATGTCGCCTCGATGTCGCATGGCGACCCGAAAGATTGCCTGAAGCGCTGGAATCCCCGTGACATAAATTGGTTTGCGAGTGACAAAATTCTGGAAGTACGCCGCCATAGTCCCGTTGCTCAATTCATTCGGCTTTGGGATTACTTCCTTCCTAACAACGGTATCAATTTGAAGGCCGGTGACAAACAGGCTATTATCCCATACAATGGAATCATTGTTTGGTTGTGTTTCGAATACCCCGTTATCGGCATTGCCCTTGAAGATAGCTGCACAACCTGAAGTATCTTGAGACATAGCAGCGTAATTCGGGACCCAGGAAGGTAGGGTCCTATCATCGCTATGCAATCCGATACCTGCGTGGGCTAAGAAATCGAGAGGCGTCTTCAACATGTCTCCAATGCTTTCACGAAGCTCCTCATTTTCCGGGGCCTCTAGGTCTGCGACGAGTGTTGGTTGTGAATCTAACCAAACCTTGACGTATTGACAATATACATCTCCCAGAGTCGTCGCGTTCGTGTAATCTGGAATAATATCAATTCCTGTAAGGCCTAGAAGTCCATAGATATGGTCCTTAGCATTGGTGGCAAGCAACCTCCCCCCTCCCTTAGCAATGACCCAGCCCTGAGCCGGAAGTATTTTACTTTGATGCATCATCAACAATTTGACCCACAGATACCGATTTATAGTAGTGTAATTCAAGTACTGCAAAAGTGCCCGCCAAATGTTTGCTGATAGGAAATCGGGTTTCATGCGTCCATGTACTCGAAGATCAAGCTGTAACTCATGTAGCCGCTTGCAAACAGCACAGAGCTTCAAAAAATTCAGCAAGTAGGAGTCGCATAATAAAATAGACTCCCTGGATAGACTGATTTCCTGGAATATCCAGACGCGAAACCAGTACGGCAACGCCAAAAATTTCGTGATAGCCGCCCATGTTCGATTCTTCGTGGGTTGGTCTTCGGCGTCCCGGGCGCACAATTGAGGATGTTTCTCCATCCACTCGAGACTGAATAATTCTTCATCACTTAATCTCTCAAACTCCCCGTAAAAGAAATTCAATGTCTCCAGTGCAAGACGGATTTCAGAATTTCCCGAGCCCAGCCAGGAGAGAACAATTTGAGCTTGTGAGTATATCGACCCCATCAGTTGAACTTGGGCACTTCGTTCGTCGAAATCCTCCTGGTTGATACATATTGCATCTGCCCATAGCTTTAGCGGTTCTGCAGCGTTGGAACGCCATGCTTCTTTCCATACTTCAGCCCACTGTCGATGTACGTGACGAAGAGCCGACGCTAGATTAATTGTGACGGCGACCGTGATTCCGTCGAGTTCGATGTCTTCGGTAATGGAGGGGTTACCCCAGACATAGGATAAAGCTGCAAACGGCGGGCACTCTAGTAATGAAACTGTCGTGAGGCGGCATATGATGAGGGCAGTATCGTCCGGAGATAAGATTTCAAGAAGCCGTATCTCAGAGCGCGATGCGTCAAGAGGATAATATGGTGCTTGCGACATCATCGAGATTGTTCTGTTCTAGACCGGAGGTCATTTCGATTGTGCTGGCAGTGGCGGCGTGAAGACCCCAAAGATTATCTACTTCCCAAGGAAGTGATGGTGAGAGCATTCCCAGCAGTAACAAGCCGATGTATTCCTCTTGTACTACTGTGGCGTGATGCTGCTAATTCCAAAAAACAAACAAAAAGATCTTGACACCGAGTAGCGCCCAACGTTACCAAGATGCCAATTGGCGTGCTCGGCCTGATGCTCAGACGTTCTCAGGCTCTGGTCAGGGCATGATCACCTTCAGCCCAGGTTAAAGCAGCAGCAACTCACGTCTGGAGACTAAAACGGAACCAGCGAAAGAAAAAAAATCAATCCTGAGTCTCAGGCTATTGAGACATTAAAAAAACAAAAACAAAACCATATGGGAACAAACCCCCATTGCATTCACATACCTGGGTGTCAAGGACCCAATATCACAAAGAGGGGAGGTTCATCAATAGTAAAGAAGGGTTCTTGTATACGGTGTAGTCTAAGAAAGAGAAGAGGTGTTCGCGATGCTACGTACTGTAATACTAGTGTGGTGATAATGGTGCCTTAGGCCACAATACTGAGGAAGAGCATATCAAACCTGATATATAAAGCACCAGGTCCTGATATCCAGGCATCTATTCAAAGACAAGCTTGTCAAACAATTTCCTCAAATCCCGCGATGTGACACACTCTTTATAGCTCTTGTCTTGCGGTAATTTCTGAAGGATTCTATCTGAAGGAATAAAATCATCTGCACAGGCCTCAGTGATACTGTCTATGTCTAGTATAAGCGTCCGCTCTGAAATCCGTGATCCCAACATTGTCAAAATATATGAATACTCTTCTTTGGTAGCTAAATCGATGAAGAGACTTCCTTTCGTTAGTGATCATAAAGTTAGCGTCCCAAAGTGCACATTATACTCAATGCTGATAATTTGTCTCTTTTGAAATATTACGGATTTATATTGGTATTTGTTAAATGCTCTTATGAGAATATGGATGTCCTTGGCATAGATGATCGAGTTGGTCTTTCCTTTGCAAGCAGTCTGCAGAGATTGTCTACTTTACTATATGATTGTCTAATCACTCAACGTAGCCTTATAGGAGTGAAATTTGATAACACCTACTCGTTAGGAAAGTTCTTTGCTGACATCTACTCCGCAATCAGGTTCTGGGAGTTTTCTTTTAGGATTTATCATCTGGGTGAGATGGTTTACTTAACAACTGAATTATAGGCGGTATTATAAGCTGTTTGTAAAACTGTTCAAAGCTCCTAGTGCCCTCAAACTGAAAGTTGGGAGGACAAACAGAAACACGTAAGAGTATTATGATCCGAGTATTTATAATAGTTTGAATAGGCATCTCAACAGCTGGTCGAAAGTTTAACTGCCATACAAAATTTGATATAGCTGATAATTTAATAATTTATTAAAAGACCCAAATTGTCATGGGTAGTTAAACTAGATTTCGGGTGCGACCTTTGGTCATAGCATACAATCTACTACTATCTAGCTTGATACTATGGAGCTAACCTGAACTCTAGCAAAGCTTACTTTTCGTCCCGTCAGAGAGGTACGCAAAGCAGAGATTTGCTTAATGTGTATCTGGAAAAAATGAGCAAAAAGATTAATTTGGTTTATATTGTAAAAGTTGTATACTACTTGAATCTCCTAACCTATAATATTAACTGCCAAAGTACCAGCCGCACATATATATGGATACGGTATAATAATAAGACATCTATGAAAGGGGAGTTGAAACCACGACCATTGCTATCATTGGCAGGTATACTTGAACTGAAAAGAGTTTGGGTAGAAACTGGCAGAAGACTATATGGAAGGGGAGAGGTGGCAGCTGTCAAATGACTAATACTTAGTCATGTTTATATAAGAATTATTGAACTCATTGATGACCGCATTGATCAAATTGGATAGAGCTAGATCTACGATGCAGAATTTGTAAGTATAAAAGCTTGAATAATTGTTGTTGTATACAATCTATATAGGGCCTTACTCTAAATAACTTCCTTATAGATCGGATATATCAGATTCTAGAATAACACAGGTGGCACTTTGAGTGATTATTTCGGTAAAGATCTAGATTTCATGTTTCGGTTGGGGAAATATCGCTCGATGTGTGAAATACAGAGGCTCAATGCGGTTACGCTTAATTTGTATCCTTGAAACGAACTAAAAGAGGAGTGGCTGGACCAGAGATAGGAGTAATCTTTAGCATAATTTTATAAGAAATTCTTGAATAGAGGTTTGGTCTATGCTTAACACCGACGTTATAAAACCGTTTTCGCAATATATTTATCTAGTCTGGCATCAGATCTGGTAGCCAGCCTTGCCGAAACTGCAGAGCACAATTATATGATTGAATTTTTTGTGTGGCCTAATTCTGATAGCCACTGTTACAGCCATGCTACGACAGTGATTTGTTTTGACTATTAGCATAAACTATCCGGCAGCCGGACCTCCAACACTTAACCTGCGTTTAACACTTACATCTGCAATAGATATGCCTACTGCTGAAGCCTACTAAATTCTGCCTGCCACTACAGCTGGGCGTAATGGCTACGGATAAGATAACGCTATTATTTTTAGAGATCGATTATAGTTGCCCCACCTCATTTCAGCCTCTCCCCCATTTAGCCCCCCAAACAAGGCAACCAAACAGATAAGTCAACGCCATGTGCAGCCACATGACAATTCATAAGGCTGACCTGTACTATCTCATAATAAACAAAATAGCCGAAATCCATTTTGCTGGTGCACAGGCTATGGACTGCAGGTTATTTTTGGCCACTAAGAACGACTTTGTTATTCTAGAAGTGTAGTCCGAACACTTTTAAGCTTAATTTTTTATCATTTGTGTGCCTCATTCTGCTGCGAAATATCTGCTGTGGCTCCCGATCTAATATTTGTATATTTTGAAAAAGCATCTTAACATGGCTGTTACGCAGAGAGAAAGAACCCAATGCTGAGCTCTAGTATATTATTAAAACAAATCCCGTTCCCCACCTACCAAAGCCCGCTATTGCCCGGGTGGTATGGATGTTGTTGCGGGGAAAGGGAGACGGACGAATCGCAAGGCTGACTAAATAAATGGTGCTCTCACTCTTCACGATAAGAGGATGGGAGCATGACCACAGCTTTCGGAGTCAGAACTCAATTACGATTGGGGGCCCAAATCTCAAGATATTAGAATGGTTTGTGCAAGGCTTCCTTCTTGGAGCCTCCCAAATTATGGAATCAACTTAGGAAATATAGAAATGTTATTTTATACTGATAGAGTAGGCAACGAGGCAACAACACAGGCTAAAAAGCCGAAGCCTTGTTTACCATTCTTTGAATACCCAGGAATTATCCTTTAATGGCTTCTAATCAATCATAGTTGTGTGGAGACAAAGTTTAGTGGCTGGGAAAAGCCACAGGATTACAGGTGTAGGATCTATACTTCTAATGATAATAAAACATAATACTATACGTATATTTGGCTGCAATATGATTCTAGGAGAAGCAAACCTATCTGTTACTTTATCGCTGAACAGGGAGTGACTTGCTAGCACGTGCAAAGAATGCTGCGAGAGCCTTGATGTTAGTCCTATCTCTTTCAACACGTTCAATGGCGAAGTGACTTGGGGCATTGTAACTTTCCACACGAGATGCTCCTAGTACGCTCACAACTGCTTGTTGTCGGTAATAAACCATTTGGCTGAGCGAAGCCACTATCAGTAAGACTGTTTAGAGCATTGAGATCCCGCGCATCAAGCTCCTCGTAATATAAATAGGAATGTTGAAACGATGAGAGTGTTACGTGTGAGAAATTAAGGGGGAGTATCATTGCCTTGTAGGGGACGGGAAGAAAGTTCCGCCGCTGACTCGCTCGCAGCGCTTTCCAATCTTGGCCGACGGATATAAAGATTAGGAAAATGTAAGATCGGTCGAACGTGTACTCTTCCAATACTTACTTGATATAACAAAGGTATATGTTATAATCTGAACATATATACTATATACTCTTCACATGCTTAGTCAAAAAATAGGTTTGTCATACTGGCTCGCGGTAGACAAAAAAAGCGGCAGTCCAAGTGGCCTGTGCACCAGCAAAATGTGCCTATGTGCCTCTTGGACTGCCGCTTTTTTTGTCTACCGCGAGACTGGCCCCATGCTAGCCTTCAACATATCGTTTGCAAATGCAACATTGATAGGGCAGCCAATAATCGATAACGCATTCCAACAGAGACAGAGATCTAGTAAGTACAGAGGGTATGTGATTTCTGTCAGTATCGTTATCTGATGACAATAGCAAGTAAGATACTTAGTAACCCATCCACATTTATGATATCATGCACACCAAGGAACACCTCTTTAAATAAACTTCAACTTCACTAACCGAGGCATAGTAAGCTAGGGTTTTAAGCTTCTATCGTGATTGAGACAGAGTAGAACATTGAATGATACTAAACCATTGGCTTTATATTCCTAAATTGAAATAGAGCCTGCAAACAGTAGTTCAGAATTTATATTTTGGCAGACCTTTGATCTTATTCTGTCATTTAACTACTGAAATATGCTTTATACACAGACAGAATTTAGAATTTAAGCAACTAAGATATATTTTGGTGAAATATATAAGATTCTTTTGATTCTTGTAGTAATTCTCAAATACAGTATAGTTAAAGTTTAAGATATTTTTGGCAAGAGACAGTCCAAAGTCCGTCATTTCAACTGTGGATATTCGTGATTAGATACTTAAAGAATAGCGGATCAGTCGGCTAAAAGTCACTGGATGAGTAATAGTAGAAGAACCCAACAATAATAAAAGAACGCAGAACCAGATCTCCCAATCATATACGTTTGATACAATTTGGAATATAATGAGACATCTCTCTTAAGTTTAAATCATTAATTGATTATAATGAATTAATAGCTAAGCTTTTGCTGGAGTATTCAGGAGCTTGAAGCTCAGGTGGTTTTCATTACTGACCGTGACGTTGACTCGATTCAATCTCTCGAATTCCCTTTAGAAGCCGAGCCATTACTTCTCAACGTTGTAGTTGAGAAAATATTAAACCACCAAAGCATCCTCCAGACACGCTAAAAAAGGTCCAAGTATGCCTATACCTCAACTTGGCAAGAATATTATCAATTCTCTAGCAATGACATTTACTGTCTTTACACGTCGTGTTTAGATGGCGCCAGATAGGGCATCAACTTCAGCACAGAGGTCTCAGTAAGTCTATTAGATTTCATCCTCAATGTTTAAGTCACTTCATTAACTGCCATGGGTTGAGATGTGGCGCATATTTGCTTCAAGTATTTGCTTCTAGAATGGTGAGAACCACACATACTGCCCTCCGGAATCTCCGGGATCGAATCGGATGACTCGGCCCCCAACATAAAGATATTAATTTTGACGTAGAGGAGAAAGAATTCATGTTGATGCCTGGCCTGACATTTGCATCTGAGATGCGGAGCTCTCAATATTTGACGAATACCAAAGCTTTCGCGTTAGGCAGCCGCTATAGCGGAGTTAAGGCAGTCATTATTTGTAAGGAGGCTGAGTAGTGGGTAAGAGGGGGAAGTAAGATTCAGTCCCAGTTTTATGTTTTCAAAGACCATCAGCCGAGTAGTCTGACGCCCGCAATAAGCCTCCCGAAAAGTCTTTTAATCTATGTTTCTACGATCAAGAGTCGCATAATGAAAGGAAGGCATCTCGCTACGATACTCCTACCAATGGTTCTACTCGTTAGTGGGACAGTTACGTTGTTGATCAGGCTGGACCAAGAGCAAAATACTTCCAATATACTCGTAAATGCAGGGAAATCAAATAATTCCCATGCATTTGAGGTTCGTACTGCCTCGCTAATTACAAATCTTATATCTTATTTTTGTTTTCTAAGCTCTGGGTTGTCGCGGTCCATATCTAACTTAGTCATAGGATCGTAAAAGATATTGCCTAATGGCTGCTCCTCTATATAGACGGAGTTAATAAACAAATAAATTTGCTAGGCTTTGTTAGACCTTGTCCAGAGCAGTTTATTGTGTGACGCTAAAGTTTTCACCGCAAAATGATCAGATCAAGTAGCTACATGCGCATTTCTTTAAAATAATTTGTTTGTTATCTACCAGTGAGAGGTGTAGAAGTGTGTTTGGCCAGTTCCTATGGGAGAGAGACGTAAGGAACACTACGTAGGATTTATATCACCGTCGCAGGCATCTCAACTTTTTTTATATAGATTTTCTGGAAGACATCCATGATCGAGTGTATGCGCAAGAATAACGGTTACGTACTCGACAGTATAGGTGGTAATCCAATCATTTCTACTATTATATAGCATATATTTAATATTCTCGGTAGCCTTTGTTCATTCTTAGCACTTCTGTCAGCAATAAGTGATATCCTTCTTTGGTCGTTTATCTTCCCCCATTGCTCAAAAGACTCTTTGAATATTCTTCTCAGTCCTAGAGGCATTAAATATATCTCCCGTTTGATTTATTTTCGGTTTCCCTGTCATATTCAGAGGTAAGTAGCGAACCAGCTTGTCAGGCACGATGTATCTGCATAGTTTCATCATTATGTCAAGCAGTTGGTCATATATGAAAAGATGTAGTCTTTGGAGACCCATCCTTATGTCTGGGAGATAGTCGTGTTGGTTATTTAACAAGAAGAGCACAATACTTGGGAAACCGAAACGTCTTATATGGTGTGTATGTCCCTTATCTAGAATAGGGGCAGAACTATAGTGAATCAAAAAGGAATCCGCACCTTGGGTATAAGAGCGTCGATGAAATTATCCCAAAAGTACTGACATCTGAAACATTGACGGTTTCTGTTTTAGGCTCCATCTTAAGAATGTGATTATTGTGATTTTTTAATGAGACCTTAACCTCGGCAGGTGAGATCGTGGCAGTAGTGATAAACTAAATGGGTACTGGCTCAACCTTGGGGGGGAAACATAGGGAGGCTTTCTTTCTGTCAAATTGAAATTGGAACAAGAACAAGTTAACCTGGAGGCGTAGCGTGTTAAAATTTCTCTAGAGTTGGGATCCTGGCAGTTGCTCTTTATAGGATTGGCCAACCCTCACTCTACAAACTTGTCACCACCGATAGTTGTGAATGAATAAATCCAGCCCATACAATATCATGAAAGGCTGGTTACCCAAAGGTGCTGTGGTCAGACACTAACTGATGCCCAAGTGTGCTACGAGTAGTTTTAGGAAATTGCCACCAGAGCTACTCAACTTATCTGCAAAGATTGGGTCTCTAACAAATGTATCCCACTCTCCAAAATTGCATTTACAAATGAGAAAGGACTACCCGGGAAATGGGTATTGCATGCGAGATATACACAATAAGTAAGTGTACATACCTTTATAATGTCAGAAAAGGACTTATGGAAAACTCGGCTCATTGTGGTACAGCTCAGTATTGTAGTTCAGTTGTGTTGTCAGGATATGATATGTCATACCCCCCATTCCCCACGGTCATAAAGGAGGGGAGGTTCTCTAGTTTGAGATTAAGATTTGTATGCGATGTAATCTAAAGAGGAAAAGAAGTTCTTCGGCGAAGGAAAGCTATATGCACTGGCTGGAACTCCAGGTCGGTGCGTGCCACCACAACAGGATGAGTGATTATTTGCAACCTGAAAAGACTGAGTATGAAGACAAGCGACGACAGCATTTTTCTTTTCCCCTTTAGGTCAGAAGGATCCAGGCATCTGTGTATTCTACTAGACAGATATTTCTTATAAGCATCAAATCAATTCTCCAAGTATGCAGGACAACGCCGAACCTTAAAGGCATTGATAGTACCAAGGCGGTGATACTCCTTTACATGTAAAACCAGCCTGAGACATATAAATTAGCTTTAAGTTGAAAACGAACTGGGAAAATGTACGGAATATGAGTTGAACCAAAAAAGGCAAGTCTTACCGCACAAACAGTACATCCTTTCCAGTCATTCCCTCCGCATTGGTCCCAATGTTTTGACGTACACCCATTTCCTCCTCCTGGGATACTCGTTGTGGCAGGTGGGCCTGTAGTAGTCGCAGACTTGGAGGTAGAAATCGTTTTCGTAGTAAGTGTAACTTTCGAGGTAGAAACTGGTTTCGTGGTAAGCGTAACTTTCGAGGTAGAAATCGGTTTCGTAGTAGATGTAACTTTTGAGGTGGAAATTGGTTTTGAAGTGGTAGGTTTCTGAGTGAAATGGGGATTCGGGATGCCAGCAGTTGTGTGCGTTTCAGCTATTGACCCATCACAGTATTGTACCCATCCATCCAAATTCATATGTTTTATGACCGTACTTAGCTTCTCCTTCCCAGCACCTAAACATATGTTATTTCTGTCCGTGAGGGTTACGTTGGGTATCCTGTGAAATATATTAATTAGTGTCAGTAATCTTTTAATACAAGAGGGTGGCCAAGGCAAAGGATGTCCCGCCTGATAGCTAGCCAATTTGCCAGAGCTTTCCTATGAATACAGCCATATAGGATTGTCTCCTTGCTTCTCTTTCATAGCATAAATTCGGCCGTTAAATGCTTACCCATTGGGATATTCAATGTGAAAAGTTGGCTTTCCAGCGTTTGTGAAAGGATCATATTTATCGCATTCGAGAAAAACTGAACATTGCTCGTTGACAGCAAAGTCAACAAAACTTAGCACATCCGGGATTATTGCTAATGAGTTCTTTAGACCTATTTTCATCCCATATTTTGCTGCTGTTGTGGAAAGAAATTTAATGTAATCCACACTGTCAAGCTTTTGCAGGTTCTAGTTGGTAGTAATATCGAAATTAGCTTCCATGTTGCTGTAAATCAGGGATCAAACAAATGTTCCCGTATGTTGGAGTTTGCAAAATTTTGTCTCGTCCAATACATCTCCTGGGCGTCCAACTCGATTGATTATTTGGGCATTTAAGAAACGTAGCATGCGGAAGTCACTTACCAGTCCATTATCGTTTTGCTGGGCATTGTCAGCTTAACTGAAATTGGTATAATGATATGAAACTCCTCGCTAACAGTTACAAACACAGCTGAATCACTTGGATACGCCCACAAAATAAAATAAGCAACTTACCCAACCGTCTGATAATGAGTTAGCAAGATCACACAATGCCACAAAGACTTCATTATTTGGTTATCTCTAGTAATCAAGTGCGCATACCTGTATTATCGGGATCAATAGCATCACACCCTTTTTGTGACGCCATTATTATTCGATCCGTCATGACATTTCTCACACTGGTGCTTTTGATCCTCAGCCACTTCTCATCCGGCCACTCTGGAAGTGTCTTTCCAAGGTCCGAGGCTTGGAATTTTGGTGCGTCTACTCTCCATGCTTCGTATGTCCCTGCACTAAAATAACAAACTACTATTCGCCCAGCTGCTTTAAGCCCAGCGATAGTTTCCACGGGAGTATCGGTTGCATCTACATCGAATACCGTTGCATCTGGTGACAAAGGACCGGCGGAGAGATCTGGGATGCTGTTCAAGATGATTTGAAACTTCTGTCCCAGGATAAAATTGGCCCCGAATGCACCAGTAGCATAGGCGAAGGTCAGTATTAGAGAAGAAAACATTATGCTACGCGCAAAAGGAAACCGGGATCTTGACTCTCTCAGATTCCTGGAAAGTTAAATGGTAAAGGAGAAGTGGGAGAAAGCCTTAGATTACTTCTGCCATCTTAGGAATATCCCATATAGGGCATGTTAGGCAAGGCCTCACAATATTGGACACGTACGACGACCAAGGACCCAAGATTCCTCTTACGGCAGATCATTGCAGGAGCACTATATCTCTCGGGAGTTTAATATTGCTCAATATTAGTTCACAATTACGCAAGGTAGTTAGAACTCCGGGCGACATATACTATGAAGCTCTTTATGCCATATTTGAGTCGCTCTGCTTTGGGAATCCCCCATGAAAATACACAATATATCTTAATAATTAAAAGTTTAAGACAAAAAATCATCCGAAGGCCATCCGTAGGTTCCCTCTATACAGTACCTAAGGAAGCGAACGAAGATTCCCGTTCCTGAAGATGTACCTGAAGATCTCGAACTGCGCCTTTCCAAGGATCATCTCGTGGACTTAAAAGCTTATCCTGGACATATTGCGGGGGAGGCTTTAACTTTTAATTTAAATTTAAATTTCTCTGGGGTAATTTGAAATCGAAGTGTTTCCTTCGGCTGAGGCTAATATAGAATTACCCGGGGTGACTGACCGCATGATGAACGAATTGAACGCGTTCCTTTTCGGCAAGTCTAGAATCCATAGATCGCATGATTAAAAATTTGCAGCAGAATAATATGCTCTTACCTTGTCGATTATTTTGCATCTCGCTCGAGTTGGTTGGAGCCTATACTAAAGTGTTAATATGGGTTGGTTGTGGTACATCATAAAGGATAGCTGACAATTTAGCATAATTTACAGGAAACGTAGTGTGATTAAGCCTATGGAAGGAAGCTTGTAGAAGTTTGGTTTTAGTTGCGTGGCGTGTTCGCCTGAAAACACAAGAACACACAGGTGTAGAAACTTTACATGGTTGGAGCATAGATTGCCATTTGCAAATGAAACAATTGCCAGATTGTGGAATCAGAGATTAATTAGTACATTTCTTTAGAGATCTGTCAAGAGTCTTATCGATTAAAATAAGTAGATATTCAATCCCACACAGACCTCACTATCATGTTTATGTAGTCAGACACACGGTAGGCGGACATGCTCCCGACTTCTTGAAGGCCAAGGCCTTGAATCACTTCATGAGTTGTATCTTTTGACTTAGTATAACAATTTATTATAATGAAGGCTCTAAGCAAATGAAGACATGTGCGTGGAGCTTTACTACATGTTGAATATAAGAAAGTGCTAAAACTTTCGATTCTAGGAGCCTTTAAGAGTTGAATACGAAGTACTACAATTTGCGGAATTGAGCCATTCTCGTTCTAATCACTTGCATGAGAGTTAGTCGTGTGCTCTTTGTTGCCCTACTACTTATGTAACAACCACCTTCTCCTTGCATTCAATCCTGAGCATTTTTGTTAGCAAAATAAACTCTTCATCGAACTAGGGACAACTTCTTACCCATGTTAGTAGTCTTTCAACTCCTTCATCAGTGGATCTAGAGGCGTTGTTAACACGTACTACCTGCAGCATTTGTCACAGGACTTGCCATTAATCTTGAGTTCATTGGTGCCAAGACGCCGCCGTCAGAGATGTTCCGTTCAGGACTTGTTGCACGGCTACAGCGCACCTAGGATATTATCAACTTTGTGAGCTTGACAAAAGAAAAACTGTTACAGGATGATTTAAATAAAATGAGCAATCTCTGCATTTCAACTGAAGTCAAGATACTATTAAAATTATCGGTGAGAACGCACAATATTAGGAGCCTGTGTTACTACATAGCCCAAGTAAAAACCTTTGTGTTGAACAACGCCAGTATTAAAATCAGACTAAAAGTAAAAAACATCGCGAAATTTCCCAAGCCAACTGCGAATACCTTTCCATGGCCATATAAGCCATAAACCAACGGATAGTCAAGAATAAATTTCCCTTACGGTGGCTGACACCGCATTTGCAGGCTTACCATCACTCCCCTTCAAAGCCCCGTTTGGAGTTGTCGCGGGAATTTTGAATTCGGAGGTTGTGAACGAGTTCTTAAGCGTGTCGAAAGTAACTTGAGTACCAGGGAAAATCTTCTCTTCATTATAAGAGAACATCTTGCTGGCTACACAGCGTAAACTAGTTAGCAGATTCCCCCGCGCATGCATGGAACATGAACACTTACTCTTTGGGCCCTGCACTCCAATCGTGCACTTCCCTCCCTTATCCAATGCCTTGAAGTACTTGAATATCGCAATGTTAGGTTTCGCTTCCTCTACTACTAGGCTGAAGTGATAGTATTGTTTTGGACCATTGTACCGCGAGACGTACCACTCCACCTCAAGCTTACGATTCGGTGCCAACCCCGTCTCTTCGTAGTAGATGCCTTGTGGGGTGCCCTTGTAGATGTACAAATCGGCCCAGAATGGCGCGAGGACGTGGCTGGGAAGTGATGGGCAGGGGAGCCTCTGGTAGTCGAATTTAGTAGAGGCCTGATCGAGGGTGAAGAGCCCGTTGCTGCTAATGTAGATATCGCTGGAGCATGTGTTGAACAGTTTAACGTGGAAGGAGCACTTGATGTTGAAAGTCTTGTCGTCGACGTTGTAAGGAGCCCCTTTGAGGCTACCTACGAGCGCGATTGGGTTGGTGAGTTTCTATATTTGGTTAGAGAGAGGGAGAGAGAGGGAGAGAGAGGGAGAGAGATGGCTATAAATTTGGCAGAGAGAATGTATGGAGACATACAACATCGTTTTGTAGCAATGGCTTCTTCGCTAGCTCGAGGTCCGATACGACCTTTGCTGCAGCTTGCTCGGCGGCTTTTTGCTTTGCTTCCGCCTCCGCTACCTTCTTGAAAGCCTCCGCTTCCGCTTTTTGAGCAGCTTCCCGTGCTTTAGTCAACTGTGCTAAGATATTTTCGGAAGTTTCCCTGTATTTTTGGATCGTTGCCTTGTCTTTCGCATCATCTGAGGTCACTTTTTTAAACTGTAGCTGCAAGTTTTCGACAGTCTTTTTCAAATCCTGGGAATTGTTGTCGCTCGCTTTCTTTTGCTCCTCGGTATATCTTAGCGTTGCTTTTAGGGCTGCCAAGGTTTCATTCAAGTTTCCAATACCGACGTGGTCTTCACTATCATGGACCTCGAGCCTTCCGATTTTCTCTCTCAACGACTCTTGCACTGCTTCAAGGTCACTGACTTTTTTTCTGAGCTCAGCAATCGTGATCCTGTCGCTTTTATCATTCGCGAGTGCTTTCGTCAGTATAACAGAGAGGCTTGTCATATTTTCACTGAGGTCAATGATCTTTTGCTCATCCTCTTTGTCATGCTTGGTGAGCGTATCAATCATCTCCAGGTGTTCCTTGATTGTTGTCGCGAACTGGTTCCGCAAGTTCTCATTTTGATATTTTTGATCTCGAAGCTGGTTCGAAATCACCTGGGCTGCGGAAATTTCTCTGGAAAGTTTATCACTAAGACTAGTAATCTTTTCTCGGGCGGCGGTAAGTTCTTGCTTTGCGTTGTGAAGCTCCTCCGTCTTGATCTCAAGGTTCGTAGAAAGTTGTGTCTTCTCGCATGTCAAAGCGGCATTAAGCACGCGAACCTGTGTGAGATCAGAGTGGTATCTTTCGATCGTCCTGTTTCGGTTCGCAATGTCCTGCTTTAGCTGCTCGATCTTGCTATTCAATATTGTGATTTCTTTTTCAGATACGATTTTCCTATCCTTTGCAATCTGGAGTTCTTGCTCAATCTCAAGGAGTTGTTTGATATTCCCATTAAGCTTGTCCTGGAGTAAACAGTTTGCCTTGGTTTCTCTCTCGAGGTCTTTACGGAGGTCATCGATCTCCTTGTGGTCCTTGATGTCGCTCTGTCTCTCCGCTTTCCATGCCGCATGTGCTTTTTGGTCGGCTTTGCGGAGCTTAGCTTCAAGAGACTTCACATCAGATTCCGCGGCGTTGAGTTTCTGACTGGTAACGGCTAACTTCTTTGTGAGGGTATCCTTATCTGCCTTAGTTTGGCTACAAAGGTCGTCATATCTTTTGTGCAGTCTTTGATGAGCCTTTTGTTGGCGATTGTTATCCCCCTGAAGATGTTCGATTCTGTGGTGCAATGCACAGTTATCTGTCTGAAGGCTATCAATTTCGGTATCTTTCCCTTTAATAGTGTCGAGTGCGAGCTTATACTTTGTCCTAAGCTCTAGGTATTCCTGCAGGTGAAGAAATTAACACAAATTCTTTTCACGAGCATTATTTGGGAAGCCCACAGACAACGTACCTGTTCATGGGTGCTAATGAGGCTGCCAGTGTGGTCAATAAATGCTAGTGCCCATTCTAGATTCGCCCTAGCATTTTTCTGCAGTGGTAGAGGCCCTTGGGGCTTGCGAAGGGTTTGCTGGGCAGACAGGGGAAAGCAATCATATGTGAGTCTGACTGCTGGTAGATTCACATGATCCCTAGACAAAAGTTAGTCACTGAATCAAAAATATACACATTAGGTATACACGAACTTCATGCATGCCTGGAAAGTCATTTTTAGGAGTTAGAAAATTGCAAAAGATTCTGAAGTGATGCTTTGGAGGTTTGGTTGTTACAAGTGAAATCAACCCAGGGAGCCTTGCCCATTTTATATCCAACTTCTTAAATGTTCTAGCTATCTGTGAAGCCTTTCTCCATCTATTCCCCCTCTTCTCTTGCAGACAATCGGGGATGCCGCTGTGGCTTCAATGGCTTCAAAATCAGCTCCTGGAAGTAAGCCAATTCGGTGCTTTGGGCAGTCTTTTCATTAAACTACTAGTAGCTGAAGGCCATAAAAAGAAAGTCAGAAGCCTAGACTAGAATCTTAACTACCTCCAGCTTCTGGGAAATTTGGATACAAAGTATTTCTCCATGACTGTGAATTGCTGGTAAGACTGGCTGATTGAGAACTTAAAGGAGTCAAATCCACGTGGCTACACTAAGTGTCGGTTCACCATATGCGCATGGTTTTGACTCTCTTTGAATACACTGCACTAGTGCTTAGTGCGTATTGTATTCGGTGGTAATCAGTTGGCTTTTATTGTATGATCTACGTAAGTGATGGTGTTGATATAACTAC
>Ga0247734_1000919_pt1 | contig 23682 bp, 20 predicted proteins | sample UWRJL103311B2_FD_180933 | JGI IMG/M metagenome (GOLD analysis project Ga0247734, IMG submission 180933) | Plant litter microbial communities from Arlington Agricultural Research Station in Wisconsin, United States - UWRJ-L103-311B-2 | ecosystem: Environmental > Terrestrial > Plant litter >... | reverse complement strand
CACTCGAACTTTATGGGCAGTTCAAGTATACAAGTAGTACGTATGGGCATATTCTCAAATCAAAACAGTACGTACGGATCATGTTGGTGCATAGTATCCGAAACAGCGCGTTTAAGCGCGTTCTAAAGTCTAAACAGTGCGTATGGACTAGGTTGAAGGAGTTCTATGTCTGGAGTACAGACAAGTCAACATCCTGACGTCGCCGGATAGATACCTTAGCAAGCGGATCCGAGTTGATGTGGAAGCCAGAGGCTCTCGATTGTGGCTGAGAACCCGGGGCCAGCTTGATATCGTACCTCAGCAAGAGATGACATAACAGTATCTTGATCTCGTTGGCGGCGAAGAAGCGGCCAGGGCACGCATGCACGCCATGACCGAACCCTAGGTGGTCTGGGCTCGTGCTCACAAGTTGCCCAACGTGCTCCATCCCGGGCGTTTCCCGCAGGTTGAAGAATCGGTATCCATCCCACTGGTCTGGGTTTTTATATATTGCGGGATCTCGCTGATTTCGAGCCGAGACGGCTATCATAGCTCCTTTGCGTATTACGGTGCCGTCTGAGAGCTGGATGTCATCTGTGGCAACGCGGCGCATGGGAGCTATAACGATAGAGGTCGTATTAGTTATTAATGAATGTAATCGTAATAAAAATGAGGCATGGTGCAAAGAGGTTCGAGAAGAACATGAATAAGTGATCTTGTGTAGAAAATTAAGAGATAATACGTACCCGAGAGAACGGGTTTTAGTCTTTGGGTTTCTTTTACGACACTGTCCATCAATTTGAGCTTGTATAAGGAAGTCTTCTTCCATCCACTTTCACTGAGGACTGTGACGATTTCCTTTCGTAGGGGTTCAATTATTTCTTGGTGTTGAGCAAGATCAAAAATTGTTTGAGTAATAAGACTATTCAAGAACGAAGTTAGTAAGTGATTTCTGTTATCACAATAAAATGGAGCTGGTGGAACAAGAGAAAATTGAGGCAAGAGGAAGCCCCCTTCTCTTAAAGATTTCTCTAGATGGGAAAGACATACTCGGCAGAAGTATGAATGGCGCTAAAACTCATCATGAGCTGGGAGATTGCGGGATCGTAGTATGTACCGTTGGCGGCGTCTTCGAACCACTCGATAGCATCGTTGAACTCGTTTGCCTTCTTACCTTGAGCCAGGAGAGCAGCTTTCTCACTGCGCCTCTTGTCCAAGACAGCACCGACTATTTCTCGCGCATCTTTCACCAGGGATCGAGCAGTGGAGCAACCAGGAACGAACCAGTGAGCGAATAGACGAATGTAGTACGGAAAGATACGCAGATACTGGGCAGCTTCGAACGCCGTCGTAGTGTATTGTATAGTCAGCTTCAGCCAGCGCTCATCATGGCACAGTTCATCGCCGAGAAGGACCTTCGACGAGAGACGAGCAACGATCAGTAGAACCGCGTCTTTCAGGACAATGTCGTTCCATGCTACAATGCGAGCTTTCTTAGGCCTTTTTCGTTATAACAGGATGTCGGTCCACTTACTTGTTCGGTCAGTGAAAACTTCTTGGAGTGACAAGTCGCACTCGTCAGAAAGAGGAACCGTAATCTTATCTGTATACCGTCAGCCTAGGTGAAACTCGGTGTGGCAGTGAATGCATACTTAAAAGGTAGGTCAACTGCCTCTGGGAGACGTGTTTGACAAGGCGAGTGTCTCGTCCTCCTTCTATGAAGGCTTCGAATCCAGGAAGGTGGGCATGAAAGTTCTGTGCGCAGGTCAACATCTATAACACCAGCATAGCAAATATTCCTGACCTCATACATAAATTTCGAGAAACTGAGGCGTGTATCATTGCGGACCTCGTTTGCAAGATCCGGAGGAAGAATAATTACTTCGCCGATATCTGCTATAACGCGAAACGGCTTATTTCCAGTGAGAGCGAACCCTTTTTCAAATATGTCAGGAGCATTACGGATAAATTCCTTTTTGATCCTGGCACTTGACAGTTCAAATGCCTTTCGTGGATTCACTAGAGGTAGCTTGGATTTCGAGTTCTTTAGGCTGTAAAAGATGGAAATCACAGTAATTGCGGTGAAATAATATAAAAAGGAATAGATAAAAGGTTTGGTGACCACAGTCGAGTCTATCCAAAGTGTGCTGTTCAAAGGTGAGATGTCCATGATCGTTGCTGTGTTGATTCGTTTGATTTATTCTGAGGAATATAAGTTTGCTGTAGAACGGATATACTGTCAGAAAGCGATGGAGCAACTAGAAATCAAACATGTATTTCCCCCCAAAATATGAAAACTTTAACTTTTTTATAGATCTTCCACCTTGTCGACGCTTCTGTAGCTGTAGCCTGATACTCGGGTATAGTAGCCCTTCTTTCATATGTCATGGGGGGGTTTTTTTTTTTTTGAAAACTATATCGCTATACTGACAGGCATATTGCATGCATTGCATAGACCCCCATAAGTATAAGCGATACAACCCCCCAGGAATTGCATTCCCACTGCCTTGCATTACCATTGCATGCATTCATGCCATGGTCCATCAATTCGCGGGGCGAGTAGAACGCGGGGGGATTCCGGGCTCTCACGAGCCATTTTCTACTGTGCTTTTAAAACAGAAGGTGAAATGCTACGCTGACTGCATCAAGGATATCAAATGGTTCTTCTGGCTGACTTAACATCAGCACTAACACCCACGAGAATACTTCACTAATACCAGCATTATAAAAAGACTAATGAAATAATCCCAGTATTCGTTCGCCATGGCCTGTAAAGGCACGTCTATGTAAAAGTTGCAGTGAAATCCACAGTTAGTATGCCTTAGAAAGTATCACTCGGGATTTGATCAACCTTCTTTTTAAATTCCAGAGCTAAATTCTAATGGAAATTTGGTCATTTTTGAAACGCGGCCAGGTTAAACAATATGGGAGACATTTCGACTACGCTTTCCATAGTGCACGGTTCTACCAAGCCTGAACTATTGCAGTTAACTCTAGGTCAGCTCATTGATCGGCAAGCAGATAGGTTCGGTAACAAAGATGCAGTTATCGTGCCTTGGAGCTGTGCTCGACTTAGTTTTGTCGAATTGAGTGAGCGGACTAAGGAGCTTGCAAAGGGCCTTCTACGTTTTGGGGTGTGTAAGGGTGATCGAATAGCATTATTTTCAAGTGACGATGAAAGGTTTATTGAATTATTCTTCGCTGTTGGACGTATTGGGGCAATTCTTGTTACTCTAAACAAGACCTACACTGTTCTAGAGTGCGAGAGAGCTATTAAGCATTCCGGTCAGAACTTCCGCTTCTACTTACGAGCTGAGCTCTATGACTTTTATTTCCTTGTTGACTTAGTTTGCTGATACCTTGGACTGAAGATACCACGATACTCTTTCTGGCCAACATTGTCAGTAGCAGATCAACGACACCACTTCTGCAGCACTTGCACAAACACCCAATCCCTGGATTAAGACATATTGTCCTGACGCGATGGACAAAAAGTATGGCTAAGCCGTTCATTACTTGGAATGAAGTGTTAAGTGCGGGTAGATGGGTGACAATGATGACGCGTATAATTGTCGAGAGTAAGGTTGATTGTAATGAGACGGTCAATCTTCAATTTACAAGTGGCACAACTGGTGCCCCGAAAGCGGCCATGCTCACTCATTTGTAAGTGATAGTGTTCAAGTTTACACAGGACTGACCTTTGCCAAGCAATATGATAAACAATGGCCGGTTTATCGGCGAGCGACTGAATCTGACCACGAGCGATGTTGTGTGCTGTCCACCACCTCTTTTCCATTGCTTTGGTCTCGTCGCTGGCTTTTTGGCAGCTTTCATACACGGAGCAGCAATTGTTTTCCCAAGTCAGGATTTCAATCCTGTTGCAGTAGTTGATGCATTGGTGAAAGAGAACTGCACAGTATTACATGGCGTACCAACAATGTTCAGTGCCATATTGCATCATCTCAACAGTACAGGTCTTGAACTAAAGAGATTGACAACAGGTATCGTAGCGGGAAGCAAGGTACCTCCGGCTTTGCTAGTCGAACTTCAAGAAAAACTGTGTTATCGCGGCTTTGAGATTACATATGGTACATTTTAATCGTATTGCAATGAATACTGCGTCTACTGATAATGTTTAGGCATGACCGAGACGTCCCCGGCCAGCTTCATGACCCAGACTTCGGATACCACTGAACAGAAACAGGAAACTGTGGGCAAGGCTCTTCCACATGTACATGCAAAAGTAGTTGACAGCGAGAATCGTGTTCTTCCCCGGGGTTTCCGTGGGGAGCTCTGCATTTCCGGCTACCTCCTGCAACAAGGCTACTACAAGAACCCAGGGAAAACAGCAGAAGCAATGATCAGAGATGAAAATGGTATTCTGTGGATGCATACGGGAGATGAAGCCTCCATTGACAGCGATGGATACTGCAGAATCACAGGGAGGATAAAAGATATTATTATTCGAGGTGAATATTTCTCGTTCATCGTAGATTGACGAGGTGGCCTCGCTGACTTGTCGTTCTTTACAACAAACAGGCGGAGAGAACGTATATCCTCTCGAAATCGAGGAAAGGCTGTTAGAGCACGACATTATTGGCCAGGCAAGCGTCGTCGGGTTGCAGGATAAAGAATACGGGGAAGTTATTGCTGTTTTCCTTCAGGCAAGAAACGGTCGTAACAAGATTTCCAATGGCGATGTGAAGGACTGGGTAAGACAGGTGCTTGGGTACCACAAGGCTCCAGCGCACGTTTTTTGGGTTGGCTCTGGGGAATCGATCACCGAATACCCTGCGACTGGGAGTGGAAAGATCAGAAAAGATATTCTGAGAGATGTAGGAAACAGAATGATTAAGGATACAGGCAAGACTCAAATGGCGAAGCTATAACATATATGAGTTAGAATTTAGCTTGTGGTTAATTTGTCTCCAGTAGCAGAAGCATAATTGAAAGCCTACACTCCCGAATTCCGAAGTGTTATAAGATACTGTATATGAGCAGCGGCAAATTATAGAACATTGGGGTACTTATTTAGACTTTGCTAACTTCTGTTTGTATAGCGGATTAGAAGTCAGACAAATTGGTATTACTAAACGCATAACGTAGTATTATATTCTGTGCTTAAACTCGCAGGTTTTAATTTATCTAATATGTAATACCTCTATCTTTAATTAAATAGAATATAATTCTATATCTTAATTAATTAATTAATTTTTATAAGTTACGTTAATTGATTTTTAAAATTAAAGTTTAATTAATATATAATATACTTTTAAAAAAAGATTTAATATTAAATAAAATAGTTTTAAATATGCCTATATCTATAATAAACATTTAAGTACCTATAAAGAATATCAAAGCTTATTAATAATATTATTATACTTATAATATAATATCTAATAAATAAGCTATTTATTAGAAATGATATATAGGCGCAGCGTGTAGAGAGGAATCAGCCGTGTTATATTGACTAGAGAGGAGAACTTAGTATAAGTTCTCTATAAGCTCTAGATATTACGCTGAGAGCTTGGTGCCTCAGGCTACTATGCTATTACTAAGTTTGTGTAGCTGGAGCATGCCATTCAGCCATATACAGCTCGGTAAGGTTGCTAACCCCTATCTTAACACTATTTACTTATAGTTAAACAAGAAATATAATAGAACTAATATATTATATTTTATAAGGCTCTTTATTTTTAGCTAATTAGAATAAGAGATTTCTTAATATTCGAAATAGCTTTCTAGAATTAGACTAGCTCTAAAAGAATAAAGAGGTATATTAATCAACCTTTTAATAATATAATTAGAGATTATAAATTATTTTTATATTAATTAAAATACTTGTTTTAGACTTTACTTCTCTGTTACTACTAATTTTTATAATTTTATAGAAAAAAATTAGACTAAGATTATAAGGTTTCAAAGGTAGAGTAATATGATATTTAAAGATATTAATTTTTATTAATTAGTTAAATCTTATATAAACTAATCTCTACCCTTCTTAAAGCTCTGCTTTCTCTTATTTTATATCAAAGGCTAGTCAAAGCCTTATTAAATAAGATACAGGGTATTATAAAGCATATTATCTTACTTTAGCGCTATGATTTACAACTTCTTTATAAGGCTCTTTACCCTCGACTAGTTGGAAAAGGGGGTTTCGTGATGCTTTTGGTATAACTATCACGGTACCAAGGTACGGTACGTGCCATGGTACGTACCATCGTACCATGCTTACTCAGCATGAGTATAGATAGCAAGTAGTGATACTAGAATCAGAACCAGCTTTTACACCACTCTTGATCTTGACAGTACCATCGGTACTCTATTGTTTGACGACCGTACCAATAACCTTCCTAGACTAGGCTAGCGCCAGGGGAACGAAGGGGTATATCAATCGGCCTTCTGGCGATGTAATTAGGGATTATAGATTATTCTGATATCAATTAGAATATCGGTTCCAGGCTTATACTTCTCTGTTATTACTAATCCTTACATTCTTCCTTTTACCCGAACAGGTAACTCTTCCTAACGCCTTATACAAGACCCTAACAAAGATCTTAATTAATAGCTATTACGCTTAGCGTAATCGCTTGTTTTTTTTAATTAAATTATAATTATAAAGTTAAAATTACTAGTATCTAATTTAAAATTATTATAAAAAATAATAAAATAAAAAAGATTTTAATATTTAAAAAATATACTAAGTTAACTTAGTAATATATTAAGCTATATTAATCTTTAAAAACTAATATAATATAATATTTTTATTTTATAAGAAGACAGGGGTTATTTGACCCCTAGTCCTAGTTAGAACGTGTCAGGGCCTTATACAAGGCGTTGGGGAAAGTCACCTGACCCAGGGGTCATCTGCTCGGGTAAAAGGAAGAGGTTGTAAATCATGGCACTGAAGTGAGATAAATGCTTTATAATACCCCGCACCCTATTCGATAAGGCTTCGACTGGCCTTCGATATAAAGTGAGGGGAAGCAGAGCTTTGAGAAGGGTAGAGATTAGTTTGTATAAGATTTGACTAGTTGATGAGAATCGATATCTTTGAATACTGTATCACTCTGCCTTTGAAACCTTACAGAACGCTAACCGCAAGTCTATATTCGGATCCTTAATTCAGAATCAAAATATACCTTGGTCACTTGAAGTGGGTGGAGTAAAACGCTGGCTAACTGTATTAGGTTAGAAACCCTAGTCAAAACGCTCTTGCGTTCTGGCAAGTAATCAGGGCCTAAATGTACCGAATATATGCAGCCTTGAACCAAACGCCTTTCACAAATATGTGCGCCTATCCACTTGAGCGCTGGTCGTTCTGCAATTTAGTCCAAAATGACGGATATTTTGAGCTTGCAAGATGAGCGCCAAATTTTCACCTGGAACCAGAAGACCCCTAAAAGTATTGACGTTTGCACGCATGAGTTGATTAGAGAACAATTTTTGAGCAGACCCCACGCTCCAGCCGTGTGTTCATGGGACGGCAATCTGACCTACACGGAACTCGAGGAGCTATCATCGCGATTTGCTCGTTATTTAAGCATTATAGGAGTTGGTCCAAGAGTCCTAGTACCCTTACTCTTTTCAAAGTCAAAATGGACCATTGTTGCTATGATAGCCGTCCTCAAGAGCGGCGGAGCAGTCGTTCCTCTCGCTCCATCGATGCCCAGGGACCGAGTCAAGGCTATCGTCTGTCAAACAAATGCAAAACTTGCACTTGCTTCTCAAGATTGTGTTGAAACATACGGGACTTTGTTTGATAGTATGTTTGTGGTCAATGCCGAAAGTATCAGCAATCTGCTAAATCACAAGTACGAACTCGACCAGCCACTGTCGATTCCAGATCCCAGCAGTATTGCATATGTGCTTTTTACATCTGGCTCTACAGGTGTGCCCAAAGGGGCCATCATTGAGCATAGAAGTTTGAGCACTAGTGCCGTCAGCAGTGGCCCGGCATTGGGTTTTGAGGGCCAGTCACGGACATTGCAGTTTTCATCTTACACATTCGATGTCTCTATACTTGAGATTATCTGGACTTTGGTTTGGGGCGGATGTGTCTGTGTTCCTTCCGAGCAGCAGCGCATGGACAGTCTGATCGATACTATGAATGGCATGGAAGTCACTCTTGCTTTTTTCACTCCGTCTCTGCTGGATATACTACCTCTCGGAAACGCCGAAACACTCACAACAATTATCACCGGAGGAGAAAAGCCGAGTCCATCGACTGTGCAACGTCTTAGTGGCAAATTTCGGATTATACCAGTCTACGGCCCCTGTGAATGCTCAGTGATATCCTCCGCTTTTGATACAAGCAAACGGACTTTCCAGCTTGGGGATCTGGGCACACCGGTGGGATGCAGATTTTGGATTGTCCGCCCGGATGACTTCAACCAGCTCTCTCCAATCGGTGAAGTCGGAGAGATTTTGATTGAAGGTCCCATTGTTGGCAGGGGTTATCTCGCAGATGGTGAAAAGACGAAAGCTGCGTTTGTGCAGAATCCCCACTGGGCCACAGCACAGAACAACGGTACTTTCTTTCCGATGTATCGTACTGGAGACCTGGCAAAGTATACTAGAGATGGCGAATTCTGCTTTGTGGGACGAAAAGACAACCAAGTCAAATTACGTGGGCAGCGGTTTGAACTGGACGAAGTAGAGGTGCATCTGCGTGGCTGCTTTTCCAATACACCATATGTTCCTCGAGGCATAGCTTTAATAGCATCTCCTTCAGGCATAGATGTACCACTGCTGGTGGCTTTTATACTCTTTGATGGAGACGATACAGCTGGATATTTGGATTGGGATAAGAAAGATGGTCCTTCCATTGAGACGTCGCCAGCACAACAGCAGCGTTTTGCATCACTTATTTCCCATGGTCGTACCGAATTGATGCGTCTCCTGCCAGGTTATGCTGTGCCTACTTTTTACATTCCTCTACGAAGCGCTCCACTAACTATGAATGGGAAGATAGATCGCAAGCGACTGCAGCAGATGGTCTCAGCAGTCTCCGCAGAAGAAATAGAGCAGTTCCAAACGCCGGCACCAGAATATCAACCACCATCGAGCTCTATGGAAAAGCGTCTCCAAGAGCTTTGGCGCCCCTTGCTTGGAGTCCCAGATATTGGGGTCAACGATAATTTCTTCCGACTTGGTGGAAATTCTCTGCTGGCAATGCAACTTTCCACCACTGCTCGAACGGAAGGCTTGTCTCTAACTACGGATACGATATTCGTGAATCCGGTCTTGGTAAACATGGCCCGAGCGACTGTATCGCTTTCAAAAAACGAAGATTTAGAAGTTGCTCAACTCTCTCTGTTCGCGGAAGAAGAGCGAGGCCAAATACTCGAACAAGCAGCTCTACAGTGTCAAATGCCTTTAAAACTTATAGAAGACGTCTATCCTACTACACCGCAGCAGAGCTTCTTTATACATGGCGGCATCAACTCAGGATCTTTCCAAAGGCAAAGTGTATACTTGTTGCCAAAATCGTTAGACCTCGAACGATTTATCCACTCATGGGAGATACTTGCCACGACCTTTGAAATATTACGGACGTGGATGGTTTACCACCTATCCAAGTCCGGTTATCTCCAAGTAGTAGTAAAGAAAGGACTTAGGTGGCGTCGCGGGAAGTCACTCAAGGATGATCTAGAGCAAGAGGACAAACACATCATGGGCGTTGGAGAGCCGTTATATCGCTTCGGATTGATTGAGGATGATGAGCTGGACCAGAAATATCTGGTGTTGTCTGTCCAACATGCGGTATATGACGCTTGGTCATTGACTGAACTCTTTCAAAAATTAGAGTATGTCTACAAGAATGGTTCTTGTCCAGTCCCCGAATTAAAGCACAATCGATTTATCAAATGGGTTCTAGAATTGGACAGAGACGCGGCAATCACATTCTGGAAATCCTATCTAGCCGATGTGGACACGAAAGCCTTCGGCACTGCTGGCCCAGACCAACCAGTTTTCTGTGATTCTACTCGCACACGACATGTGAGCCTTGAAAACTATCTACATAACACATGGGCAGTTTCAACACGTGTCCATGTTGCCTTAGCTATCACCATAGCCAACCTGCTTGATTGTCATGACGTAATTTTCGAGGTGTTTGGCAATGGTCGTTCTGTTGATCTAGCAGGAGTTGAAGTACTGATGGCTCCAACTTTAACGGCCTATGCGTTGAGAGTCCATATCAACCCGTCAGACACAATTTTAGAATTGGCCACCAGAATTCAAGAAGACCTAGGATCTTTCACGAAGTTTGGACAGTTCAATTTGCAGAACATAGCCAAAATTAGTCCCGAGATATCTCGGACCTGCATGAACGCCATCCGCCTCAATGTCTTACCCACGCTTACCGCCCCTGCTGCGACGCAGCTTCATCTACCGGTGATCTGGGGCCAATCTGCCATCTCTCGACAACTGAGGCTGACCTGCACTATCACTCCAACAGGTATTAGCCTTGAAGCAGCTTTCGACAAGCACATCATCCCATCTAAGAGAGCCGATGAGCTTTTGAGAAAGTTTGAGCTTGCGTTTCATCAAGTCTCGGTGGCAAGCGAGGATCAGACTGTCTCTGATATTGATCTGAGGGGGTTCGAAGCCCTTACAGATTCAGACATTTTAGAGTCCATTACGCAAAAGTCACAGGCTGTGAGGTCGAGGATGCTGGTAAGTTAGAGCTTGTTTAATTGAAGTTCCCTTCTAGTGGCACAGCTATTAACTGTTCCGTAGACACGAGATGCATATCATGCAAACGGAGAGAAATCGGTCATGAATGACACAGGGATATATATTGTTCCATCCAAATAAGCAGCATTCTATTAGACACAAATATTAGTTGAAATGAATGGGCACCAGGAATTTATTTCAGGATTAACAGCTGATTCTACCCATTTAAATAAGAAAGTATAAATAAACTGCCTAGAAACTCAACATCCACAAAAGTTATACTCATTGTTGCTACGTGCTATGTCTTTACATGAGATGTTTCCCTTGTAGATACCTCCGCATTTGGGGGGCTTTTCCCGACATAGTTGGATAATAAACCCTTTTACACAAGTGTACCTGATCATAGCTATAGTAACCACGCACCTAATCATCACGTACTACATTTAAATAGCCAATACAACTCTATTACAAGTGCACACATTTACTACCATCACCTAGTAGGCCATTGCAGTATAAATAATAACACAGGTCTCCTAGGCAACCTCCACCTCACTACGTCTATCGGGTAGAACTAAGTGCCTGCAAACGGAGCTGTCCGTCATAAGAAGGTTACATTCCGCACTTCCGTGGCATGAGTCCTGAAACGCCTATGCGCGCCTCACTACCGTCAAATCAGCAACAACCAAGTATCTTGATCCCCGTAAGCTGACGCAAACAAGTTTCCTCGAATCAAATGTTCCGGTGAACCGCTCGGCTGAACAACCCTTGGTAAGAGGCACCAGGTCGCTTAAGTTACTGGCGTTAACTTTAGGCAATCACAAAATAAACTTGCAGACCGCGCCATAGATTGTAGCCACACAACAGGTGGTAACAATGCAATATGTCCGCCGTCAGCGACGCAAATATGACATTTGTAGACCTTATGGACATTGAAGAGCTCGTCCCCCCCAAAAAGAACGGAATTGAAAATGAAGATAGAAGAAGATTTCGAAGTAAAAGCCTAGCATATGATCCGGGGATTGGGTCAGCGTATGGCGGGCATGTATATGCACAGGCTGTGTGGGCAGCTGCTCAGACAGTAGATGAGGGGATGGTTGTTCATGTATGTTGCAGATTTTTCTGCAGTTCGTTTCGCATATTCTGAAGATGCCGCAAGAGAACTCTTTTATACTAATTTTACGCAGAACGTTCACGGTTACTTTGCTCTCCCAGGGCTTACAGACAGGCCATATAATTTCAGCGTCACCTCTATTTCGACCGGAAAATCATACTCCATGAGGTCTGTCGAAGTCAGACAGCCTCAAATCCCCACTCCTGTCCCAAATACAGCGCCGGACGAGTTAGAAAAATTAAAAGATCCCTGCTTTGTAGCTATATGCTCGTTCAAAAAGGATGAAGTTTCTCTTACAGAGCACCAGCTGGTTTCACAACTCAGCAAGAAGTACGGTGTAGTTATCGCAGGGAAAAGTCCAGAGGACCATGGAATTGCACCAGGTATTGATGCACCTTGGTAAGTTACTTTCGTGCGTGAAGCATTCACCATTAGCTGAAACTACTACTGCGAAAGCAGTCCACAAATCAAGTGATTCTTGGAGTCAAACTTTGTAGGCTGTTTATATAAGAGGGTCTAATAAACAATGATTGGTGAGCTACAGAGCTGGCAGCTAGCTCATTACTCCTTTCCATTTCTTTGAGTTGAAGTTTTCGACTAGTGCTGCGTTATATTGATATAAAACCTTGGTTGGTTTAGTACGGGAAATGTATCTCTTTTCGTATTTATCTAACATGGAATTTAGGTGGTATAAACAGGATGCCTTGCAACCCCAAACGAACAACTTTCCAGGTCTCGAAATACGGCAAGTCAATATGACACCCTATAACAGCTCGAAATCCCCGTCATATTACCGCCAATTGTCTTACTACCGGCCGATCGGCATAATCCCGCCAACTGATTACAATTTACAAGCTTGCGCTCATCTTTATGCTAGCGATCGGAACTCGCTCTTCGTAATCAGCAAAGCTCTTGGTTTTGGTGACGAGGTTGGAACTATGGGTAGCATTTCCCATTCAGTAATTTTTCACGTGAGTAGTAAGGAGCTAGCCTTGAAGGAGGGCCAATGGTGGTGTCAAGAGGCTTGGGCACCGAGGAGTGGAGGTGGTAGAGGGTTGCACGAGAGTCGGCTTTGGGACTGCAATGGTGTTCATGTTGCTAGCACTTGGCAGGATGGGTTGGTTAGGAAGGCACAGAGGGTAGAAGATCAGAAGCAGAGGTTGTTATGGTTGGGAAGGATAGGGAGAGCTGCGAAGATCACAGCGGATCATGTAGTGAAAGGCGTCGGTGGACACAAGCTATAGTCTAAGCTTTTTAAAAACTGCCGCTTTCTCAATTAATACAGATGCGTCTTTTGTCATCTTCATGTGAGGGGATGATAACTTGAAATCTGGATATTCCTGCCGGCACTTCTATATTTCTGCTTCTCGCTGCTGTTTACTAGAGCAACGTATAATAACACTTGGCCGGTTACGGAAATCAAAAACCGAAAATCAAGAATTAAAAACTATATACTTCCTACTTTAATAAAAGAACGTTTAAAATAGCTAATATTAAGAGGTTTAAAAGGGTTTATTATAATTAATATAACGTTATTTAATATATTAACAAATATATACGAAAAGTAATCTAATAAGCAGGATTACTTAACTAAATAAAAGCTAGCTTTATAAAATTTGTCTTATAAATCTAATTATTATATAATATATTAATTAAATAATTAAAATATCTTCTAATTAATAATTAAAATAATAGATAATAATAGTTTTTAAGGTTTTTAATAAAGAACAACAGAAATATTCTTTTTAGAGAAGTAATACTAGTAATAAGGCTTATTAAAAAGCTAGACTCTTAACACGTAAATTTAACTATTAAAAAGACTTAGAAAAAGTTAAAAAGGGATATAAATAATATATAAATAATAAGAACACTTGTAAAGAATTAATAAGTATAATATAATATAATATATAAGTAATAATACTTTTATTATAATATTAATTAAAAGAAAACTTATAAAGACCTTATTACAAAAATATAAAAGAAGAGTTTATTACAAAGTATAAATTAAAAGTTATAATTTATAAGTTATAAATACTTTTATATAAATTTGTCACGGTACCAAGGTACGGTACGTACCATGGTACGTACCATCGTACCATCGTACCATGCTTACTCAGCATAAGTATATATAGCAAGTAGTGACACTAGAATAAAAACCAGCTTTTACACTATACTTGATCTTGACAGTACCTTCGGTACTTTATTGTTTGACGACTGTACCAAAATTAAAATAAATTAAAAATTAAAAATTAATTTCTATATTATAAAATTAATTCTTACTATTATTTAAAACTTGTTTCTTAAGTATAACCTTAGATTTGTTATTAAAGTAATTGTCACGATCTGATAGCTTGGCACAAGTTACAGGTTAGTACTACTTAGTATATAGCTACCTATAATATAAAAGGCATCTACTTGAGAAAGGTGCCTACGTGAATATAAGTGTCTACTAGGATAGGAGCATCTACTATAATAACTGCTATACTATGTAATAAAGAATTATATATAATAGTTAGCTAGCAATTAGAATTAAGTAGCTTTTAGTATATATAGTTCTGACCTTCTGTTAGAACCGGTCACGTGATAGATCCCAAGACCTTTGGACCTTTAGATCTTAAGATCTTAGGACCTAGGAATAGTATTTTATAATATATAAGTAGTTTAGTATTTCTTAGATAGAAGCTTTGTGTTTAAACCTTTATAGTGTTTAATTTATATTATTTACTTAGTAATAGAGTTAATTCTACTTAATTTAACCCAATTAATATTTGCCTCTTTATTCTTATACCAACCTGATGTTTAGTTCAGAACTATCCGAGTAGAATTATAAAACGTTATAGTAATCTATTATCTTATAATTTCTTTTATTTTTTTACTTTTATTTAAATTATTAAATTTATTATTATAACTATCTTTTAAGCAATTTATTTTTCTTAAAAAATAAAATATTTAAAAGAAAATAAATTCTTTAACTTAGATATCTAGTCTAAAAGATAATATATTAAACTTATTATTTTTTATTTCTTTTAAATTTTTTTAGTAATTTAGTCTCTAACACTTTTAAAAAGAAAAAGCTACTTAATCTTATTTTTATCTTTCTTATAAGCTTAAAGTTATTTTTTTAAAGCTTAATATATTCTTATATATAACTTATTATAATTATTTTAACTTTTAAAAATACTATTATATATTAATAGCTTATATTAAGCTATTTTCTTAAAAATCAAATAATTAATAATATAAGAATTAATAATATTAGAGAAATATAAATTTAAAACAATATTCTAGTTAATATAAAAATAATTTATACTTTATAATTATATTACTAGAATATTAATTAATATTAAGATTATACGACCTACAGGTATATAATTTACCTAATATAATATTATACGTTATATTGTTATTCTTAAAAAATAAGGATTATATAATATATACGTAAGTATTTTATAAGGATTAAAGCTGTACATAAGCCTTAGTAAAGATCATATATAGGGCTATATACAAACCCCTATAAGGATTATATATAAGGGATTCGGGCTATGCTAATATAACTTATATATCCCTTATATAACATTCTAGAATTCTATTTGGATAGTTTTAAATTAAACGTTAGATTGATATAGAAATAAAGAAGCAAGTATTAGTTAAGTTAAATCAAGTAGAATTAATTCTATTACTGTTAAAATATCACGTGTATATCACGTGACCTGGTTAATAGGGTACTATGACGTCATGTACTTCTCTTAGAGTAAATTTCTATTAGTAGATTCGGTTTAAACCGACTACAACTTTAGGTGGCAAATAGAATATTCTAGAATCTTGTAACTTAGTAGTATATATAGATCGATTCCCTCGACTTTGAGAGAATCAAGCCAATTCAAACATTTACTTCTAAGTCGACTAGTACTAGAGACTAACCGCTCTTACTATCCTTCCACGCACCCCGAACCGATTATATACGCTAGTCACTAGCGTGTATTATCCCTTCCAACCAACAGTAATTAATTAAAGTATAAGTTATATTATAACTTATAGTATAATTTATAATTTTAAAGCTACGTAATTAAACTTACATATATTTAATATTTAACTTATAATTAAATATTTTAAAAGCTTCTAGAATATTCTAATATTTATTATCTAAAAGTTATAATTGATTTCAATTGAATCTATTAATAGAAAAGAATTATAATATAATATTATTCTATTATCTGTACTACGTAATATATACATAATATTTTAATACATATTTTAAAGCTTATCTCTAATAACTTAACTTAGTCTAAAGTTTAGCAAATTAACTTAAGTTAACTTTGTTGGATGGGAATACTACTCGACTTATATTACTAGTAGTAATAATATTACTAGTAATAGAATCGGGCAGTAGGAGGTATTGCAGAAGGGTAGTAAGGGCGATTATTCCCTAAGAGAATACTAGAGGACTTAGAAAGAGTGTTTGAATTGGCTTGATTTTCTCAAAGTAGGGAGAATCAGTTCTAATATATAAGTAAGAATAATACTAGGATATTTCGGGGTGTTCGAGTTATTTCGGGAACTCCGACTAACCGAGGGCTATACGAGTCATACTAGCATAGCCCGAATCCCTCGTATGCGATCCTTACAGGGGCTTTGCGTACAGCCTCGTATGATCCTTGCCAAGGCCTGCGCCTTGATCCTTACGAAACACTTACGCACGTACTGCGTAATCCTTATCTTCCGAGAATAGCAACCTGACGTATAGTACCCTATTAGGTGTATTATATGCCTGTAGGTCGTATAATATCAACAAACTTAAGCTTAATTTAGAATTTATTTAAAAAAAATAAAAAAAAGCCTCTAAATTCTAATTAGTTATATATTAGTTAATATAAAATTTACTTTAAGCTTACTTTTTAATTTTCTATATAGATATTTAAAATATTAGAGCTTAAGCAAGACTAGATCTATATTTATCTATAATTATATAATTAATTATAATTAGTAATAAAATTATATTATAAAAATTTACTTTTTAGAATTCTCTGACTCAATTTAACTCAGCTTAACTTAACTTAATTTAAACTTTCACTCGGCTTAATTTAACTTAACTTGAGCTTTGACTAGGCTTAATTTAATATTATTATTAACTTGTTTTAACCCAAGTTAACCTAGAGTTAACCTAGAGCTAACTTAGAGTTTTAACTTAAAGTTAACCTATAAGGGGTAGGCTTCTAAATATTATTAATCTTAAGTAATATAATAGAAATAACTAGAGTATAATATATTCTTATTATACTTAATTAATAATAAAAGAATTTATTATATTTTTCAATATTATATCAAATTAATAAAACAAAAAAGTTTAAAGTATAAGTACTTCATTTTTATTCTAGTTAAGTATCTAGATTATATATATTTCTATTATCTATATCTAATATCTTAAGCCGCTATAATAATATTTTTGAAAAAACTTGCTTCTTATTTATTCTTACTATAGTAGTAATAAATATAGTTTAAAACTAAAGCTTATTAGATTCAGAAAATAAAAGTTAAAGTAACAGTTAAATATTTTACTATTAAGATTAATATAATCTATACTCGGCGGCGAAATATTAGCTTAAAAGATTATTAAACTAACTACTTTTATTATTATTTAATCAAAGATATTAAGAGATAGCATATTAGATAATAAGAAAAGACGTATATTAGACTAATAATTAAATATTAGATCTTTAAATAAGCGTAGTTAGCCGAACTTTTTTATATTTATACTATAGGTATTACTTTATATAAGATTGTTTTTTACCGGATCTACTCTATTAGTCTTATACTTACCCTCTGCCGCTGCCGCGAAGTGCCTTGACAGTATTAACTCCAGGTTGCCCTCCTGTAGCCACCTTTTATAAAAGTGAAATCGCTTAGTCCCGAGCTATTCCCTCTTATTCTTGCTAATAATTAGTGCCTTATCTATATTAGCAATAAATCAACGAGCTATAAGAAGCGGATAAGCTCTTTTTGCCGCCCTGCAAAGATAATAGATTATATTAAACGAATTCACCTCAAAAGAAGAGATCTATAAGTTAAGATAGAGTGTTATCACCTAGTGTGCAAGTCTTAGAGGCTTGTTCTTAAACATTTGTAGCATTTCAAAACCCTTGTATAGCGTGCACGGTATTAAGCTTCGGGAACCAAGGTTTGTGCGTTCGTTAAAATAGACTACGTTCTATTTCTTATATAGATTATCAAATTACCAAACCTATCTATTATTGTTTTCGTTCTATTTAGCCTTGCTGGTGACTTTGTGCTATGTTTGGGGGCAAGAATTTACTATCGTGATGCAGGTATTGCATCTCGCCAAGAGCAGAGGGACATGACTAGGCAGGACTGTCTTGCTTGCTATGGGAATAAGCAGAAGCACCTTTAGCTTTACTTCTTCTCTCCTGGTAACTTTAACAGAACCGAATCATCGTCATCTACGTCAATACAGCGATCCCCAGTGCCAGCTTGATACGCTGGTAGTTCCTCGACTCTCCTATCTGCCTGCTCGTCCATTTTCAACTTCTTGTGTTCGCTTGAAGTCTGCATCGTATCTCGAGAGGCTGCTATGTTCAGGCCACACTCACTCTCATTAACCAGCCAATATGGTCTATCTCCAGACCATGATTGAATCTGAACCAGAACTGCCTCCATACAACCAACCAAGTTTCCATGTATGCGTCGATGCTAATAACCTGCTGGCCGTGGATCGAACAGGGTTCCCCGTACCAGCATCCAGCATACGCATATTCTCTGACTCACAATCGGTACTACTATCGGTGCAGAGCTGGAGAGCAAGTACGTGCCACGAGATGGTGGCAGAGATCATAAAGAAACTCTGGATAACCAATGTCACACTGTACTGGATCCCCAGTCACTCGGGAATTGAAGGGAACGAAGAGGCCAATCGACTTGCTAAGGAAGCGACGCGAGAGGAGAGCACGGAACCTCCGCAGCGAGATAGACGACCGTGGTATCTAACAAATCAGGCGCTAAAGAAAGCGGACATCACAACCGGACTGCTTCTGGCAGGACGACTTGGTGTGGGCAAGTTCATGAGAAATATCGACGCGGCGCTCCACCTTGGTAAGGCAGCATGAAATAGATATCAAACCTGCCAGAAAAGCTAAGATAGTGCAAGTGTTGATCAATAGCAGTAGATTAGGTTTAGGTAGATACGGGACCAAGTGAGCCCAACTCAACACGCTGAACAATTGCTTTCAATGCTTGCATTGATTTGCCATCTTTCTCACCATGCAAGATGGATTCTTGAAGGTGCTTCTTGTCCTGGGCTTGAACTTTGCCTCCATGATGATAGCGGCTGAACGCGATAATATCAAATGTACCGAATGTCTTCTCATAGTGTTTCATGCCTTCAAGGAACAGGGAGGGTTCTAGATGAGCCGCTGCATTCGCCCCGGCCTCTCCATGCAGTTTAAGGCCCATAACCTCTTTTGCTGCATCTGTTGCTAGCTTCCAAATGTCGTCGTCAGGGTCGATGTCTCGGAATTTCGGCCAGCCAAGGAGCTCAGCTGCAGCAAATGCAATAGGAGCGACGTTGCCAAATAACGCATCCTCATCTGGCGACCTAATGATGCATTTTGACACTTGGCAAGCATTATACAATTCAGCGAAGCTCTGGGCTACCTCCGGACAATCGTCCAGTACATGAAAGGCCGCGCCAGTCGAGAATCGGTCGGCGTAAGCCCAGTCAGCTTGCGTGATGGAGCTGCTCGATTCAGAGCTGGTGACAACCGTAGGCATCTTGAAGGCCTTGGTATAGTACGCATGTATAGCAGCGTTACATGTACAGACTCGATTTCCAGGGAGACCAGATAGCTCAAGAAACCAAGACCGAATATCGAAGTAAAAACTGCCGATAAGAACCTTAGTGGTATTTTGTGCACCAGCAGCGGCTTTTCCAATCGTTCTGATCAGATTCTGTCCACTTTCACTTTTAAGTGCGGCTCCATCAAGCGCGATGAATATGTAGTCATAAGTTTTGTCCAGCAACTCGGAGACTTCGGTGATATAGTGATATCCTTTGAAAACCTTAAGGCTATGGTCGTCGTGACAGTATAGAGTCTGTGGATTTTGTAGTTCGTTCAAACGATGTGGCCGGACCAGAAAGGTGATATCGGCTCCTGCAAGTTCGAGATGGTACCCAAGGATGATCCCAATCGCCCCAGCACCGATAATGAGGACCTGAGCTTTGTTGCTTGTCGGCATGGTGTAGGTAGTATACTCTTAGCAGTAGATGCAACTATGCCAGGGACGCTTGTGAAGTTATATACTATTTCAAAGCATAGGCTTACAAATTTCCGGAGCCGGGAACGACCTCCTTCCGAAGAAGTTTAAGCGGGCCACCCTCCTTCCTTTACTTGCGGGCAATAATGAGCTTTGCATACCTTGATGCTTTCCAGTCCTGGTGGGAGCTATGATCGCAGGTGTGAGGGATCAATTTCCGAATGATCCGGAGGACCCGGAGGAAGAATTTGCATCCCATATCCTTGCTCGAGCGGCAAGTAGCGTGGAATCTCGGGAGGTTACGTTGTACTTTGAATGAAAGTCGCTGGTTTACCATGATGTGTCGTTCAAGTTCTTCGGCTCGGCACGATGTCTACAGCCGTATGTACAGTGTATAACTAATGCGAAAAACGTCGAAAACTTTTAGCTTTGAAATTTCCAGAAAATCAACTTTCGAACCCGTCACTTTCTTAATAATACAATTTTTTTTTAAGAAATACGCCGAATAGAAGAAGATATATAAAATTTTATTTTTCTAATAATTTTATCTTAGTGTATTAAATGCTTGGAGGTATATTTAAAAGATATAAGAAATTTTATATTTATAAAATTTCTTATTCTAATATACGGTTATTATATAATATTAAGATATCGTGACATTGATCTAGTAATTAAGGAGCGAAACACGATTTTTTTGAGGCTCGGCAAAATCATGTTTTTCGCACTAGTTATGCATACGGCTGAAACCGAATAGTACATAGGTTGCATAAAAGTTGCGCATCTTGCCGAGACCAGAGGTACCTTATGCACACGCCAACTTTCATCCCTCACAGCAGTTGTCGAAGTGCGCGTTACCACATTCAGTAAGTCGCTCCCACTTTCATCTCTTTGCCGTAACTGACCCTGCATCACGGGCCGTCTCGGGTGCTGACGATAGGACGGATTGTGCGTAATACCGCTTCCCGTGAACATCTGGTAAATGTCAGGGGATTCATTCGCCAAAGATTCGAGAGAATTACTACAATATGTCAGGCTCAAAATCCAGTCTCAGGTGGATAACAGAGTTGGTCCAAGTCGCTTTAAAGCAGCAAAATCTAGCCATTCTCAAAACACATTCCCAAAGTTAGGACCATATTCTATATCCATCTTACCCAAATCATACTCGCATTTTCTTGATACCATCATGACATCTGAGGTACAGTTTACCCCTGAGCAAGAATTGATCCAGCGATACGACAAAGAGCGTGACAAGCGCCTCACCAAAGCCGGCCTCAGTCAGTATATCGACGTTCGATCAAAAGAAATTCAGGAACTTGCTAAGGACCCTTGGGTAAACTTCGATGATCCTCGCATCCAGAACCCTCCCCTCAAGGATGGCAGCAGCATCAAGTTTCTGATCAGCGGTGCTGGGCACAACGGCCTCCTCTTCGGATGCCGTCTGGTCGAGGCTGGGTTCAGCGGGAAAGATGTTGTGTGCGTTGATATAGCTGGTGGCTTTGGCGGCACCTGGCATGTTTACTCCTTTCTGCGGTTATATTGGGCACTACTTATATTCACAATAGGTACTGGAATCGTTATCCTGGGCTCATGTGTGATATCGAGAGTTACTGCTACCTCCCGCTCCTTGAGGAAACCGGTTACGTTCCTAAGCATAAGTACTCTTTTGGCGCCGAGATCCGTAGCCAAAACGAACGAGCTTCAAAGTACTACGGCATTCAAGGTCAATTCTGCACGAAGATTGAGTCCAAAATCTGGGATGAAGACAAGAAAGTTTGGGTCGTAAGAATGACCCGTAATCTTGGCGAGAATGACAAGCCTGAATCCTTTACGGTCTTTGCCGAATTCGTCATTGTTGCTGCCGGCGTCCTGAACATCCCCAAGATTCCAAAGCTCCCAGGCTGGGAAATTTTTCGCGACAAGAAACATGTATTCCATTCATCTCGTTGGGACTACAACTACACTGGTGGCACGCAGGAGCGGCCTGACTTGGTAAAACTTAAAGATAAGACAGTTGCAATAATAGGTACCGGCGCAACTTCAGTCCAGATTGTGCCTGAGTTGGCCAAATGGGCTAAGCAGGTGTACGTTGTCCAGAGAACACCATCATACTGCGGATATCGTGGCAACCGATTGACCGACGAGGAACATTTCAAAGCCCTATCGAAAGAGGAAGGATGGCAGAGAAACCGGCGACTCAACTTCAATACGTGGACCACGAATAATCCTGCGGCCTTTGAACTTAATTTGGTGGATGACGGGTGGACTCATACTCCAGCAGGCGCAGGTCTGTTAGGTTCGTCCAGAAAAATAATTGAACCAAAGGACATTGAAGAACACATTAAATACCTCCACAAAATTGACCGACCGCGCACCGATCTCCTGCGAAAGCGAATTGATGAGGTAGTGAAGGACAAGGACACTGCCGAGAAGCTGAAGCCATGGTATGGTAGCTGGTGTAAGCGCCCTACCTTTCATGACGATTACCTCGAAGCATTCAATCAACCTAATGTTACGCTGATCGACACCGACGGCAAGGGCGTTGAGGCATTTTCTGAGAGCGGTCTAGTGATCGGCGGGACAAATTATGAAGTCGATGCTCTAGTCCTCGCCACAGGCTTCATTTCGGGTGGTAATGCAGACCCTTCCGAGAAACTTGGTGCCATCAAAGGTAACAATGGGAAAACAATCTCGGACAAGTTTCGCACCGCGGAAAATCCTCCATTATTTGGCCTCGCCATGACTGACTTCCCAAACTTGTTTGGCCACTTCAACCGCGGAGCCGCAGGCGCGTGGAACTTCACATCAGTCTACGACATGATCGCGAAACATGTTGCACATGTCCTCAGACAAGCACATGCACACGCAAAGGCCGGCTAGAGAATTGTCATCGATGTCGACCCAAGTTTCGAACAGATGTGGGGTCAGGAGACAGCAAAGAGAGCCAATTGGTATAGCGCACTGATCTCATGCACGCCCAGCTACTTCACAGCTGAGGGAGAGGCCTTGAATACCATGAAAAACCAGAGTATGGAAGATAAGTCCAGAACGGCTAGGTTAGCGGGCTGGGGTGCTGGTCCTGTCGATTTTCAGGAGAAGTTAGAAGATTATGCTAAGTCAGATCTTGTCGGGTTTAACGTCACTGTTGTGGCTTGAAGAAAGAGCGTTCTAGACAACATTTATATCATAAATCTTTTGGACAGCGTAGCGTGATATATCCCTAGAACATTGGTACCTTAGATGTTCTTCTGGTATTAAGCTTTAATCTGTTAGTATCTTGGCTGTCATTCCGAACGGTCCTCACAAGGCACAGCGCCATTGTAAGTAGCCTATTAAAAGATCAGAAAACCTTTTAAAGCGAACGTATAGGGCTGTAACTGAATAGATTACATATACTGAGGTAATTAATTGCCAAAGATGTACTAAATAACGCCTCTCCTCTACGTTTGCTTCCGCGGCCGACCTCGAGGATTCTTCCCTTTGGCTTCTATACTAGCTTTCTACTTCGCCTTTAATCCTGGTTTGCCTCGTTTATTGTTGACCCCGCGTTGTACAGTACTTCCATGACTTTCTCCGTGTTTTAACTTCCTCCGCCCTGTAGAGGTAGTCGATGTGCGGTTCCCGAGTAAATCGGAATGAACATCTCCCCC
>Ga0247734_1000918_pt1 | contig 23718 bp, 26 predicted proteins | sample UWRJL103311B2_FD_180933 | JGI IMG/M metagenome (GOLD analysis project Ga0247734, IMG submission 180933) | Plant litter microbial communities from Arlington Agricultural Research Station in Wisconsin, United States - UWRJ-L103-311B-2 | ecosystem: Environmental > Terrestrial > Plant litter >... | reverse complement strand
ACCGTAAATGGATCGACAACCCCCAGTGGAACTACTTCAGCCGGGTCATCACCAACCGAAACCAGCCCTTCGGCCACAAGTGCGAATCCAAGTGCAGGTAACAGACTTGGAGGGTCGGTGAACCTGCTGCTTGGTATTATAATGATGGGGTTTGCTTTTCAATTGCTCTAAATACCATAAATGATGTACTTTAAAAATGAAGATATGCCTATAATGAAATTCATGAAATTATAACTCATGGTGTTGTGTACCATGACGTGAAAACGTTGGTGGTCACCTTCTGTTACAGAAGCTGTGGTTGGACTTTTGGTTATTGAAACGGTGTCGTAAACGTAAGGAAAATCATTAGTGGGAAAGAATTAATATAAAAACAAAAAAGTTTAAGGGATGGGTTTGTCATTTGGCCTCAGATTTATATACAGTTTGAGTCAAAGCTACCTATACCCCATCTCTTGAATTTTGACCACTCCAAGCTCAGCTTCTAACTTATTTACCGGCAGCAAGTCTGCAGAGAGGTCTGCCACGCTCCAAGGTGTTTGGGTCACATGTGAGCCTGTTATCTTCAATACAGGTCAATCGGTCACCGCCTAAAAGTACCAATCACATTAGCAACAAAATACCGGGAAATTGATTTTATCGAGTGAAGTGTGATGTGGAGAAAGAATAATACGTACAGTTATTGACACCGGCGGGAACGCAACGACCGGTTTGTCCATTCACATTGCACACATCCTGCTTCAAGCTGGTGGCGGCGATACAACACGCACCGTTGGCAACGGGGCGATTGGCGTTCTGGCGGCTCAAAATAGGGGAGCTGGAGGATTCAAGGGCAGCGGCGTTGGTAAGAGCGATGAGGGAGAGAACGGCGGCGAATGTGAACTGCATGTTGGCGGTAGATTGGGGGTTTTAAGGCGTCAAATGATTGGAATAACGAGTGGAGGTGTAGAAAGAATGGTCCGACCGGCGGGAAAGAGAATTGAAGCTGGTGAATTAGATTGAAGTTGAGTTGGGTGTGGATGGAGATCATTTTTGCAAAGGGATCCAGCCTTGCTCTTATATGCTCCCGCCCACGGGCACAACACCCTGGCGCACGAACTCGAGGCCAACTCGCGATGTCTTGGTTAAGCGACGTTCATGTAGAATGAAACGGTCTCACCCCTCGAGTCTCAAATCGAGGCCCCACTTGCCTCACATCGTGCTACTTTCTGGAAGAAGATGTTGGCCGTTTCATGCACGAAAGCATAATTCAAACAGCGCCTGTTCTCTTGTAGACTAGAATAGCCGTCTGCTTTGAATCGCACAGGCTTTGAGCAATGTGTCTTGCATGCTTCCAGGGGTAATGCTTTGTTCAGGTTTGTTTGTCGAAGACTATAGCTCGTACGGAGTATAGATCGGTATTCATCATCAACAAGCGGTACGATATTTCCAGTTGTTGGTTGGACTGCTCTTCTGGACTGGACTGGATTCCACTGTACGTACAGTAGAGCCTCAACTCTGGTAATGGATGGAGCCGGTGTACAGCAGTTGTACCCGCTGTCGTTGGTAAGGATTCACCTCCTTTTGCGGAGTCCAGTCCTCCCAGGGGTGCCAAGACTTGCTCGTTTCGTCTCGTACCGGAGTGGTGGTGTGGTAAATTGAGTACAACGTAGTAGTGTAGTACTGTATCAGCAGGAATAACCTGCCCTACTCCGTACTTTACTCCTCTGTATTGGAGCTATTAATCCACCTATTACAAGATCTAGATCCAAGCACTTTTGAGACAGTCTGTCCGAAGATAGCCATCAGCAGCACTGCATCGATTCCCATACTGGAAAAGAAGAATAAAACAGCCTAAATGTTTACTTTACGCTTGCTATTCTGTTAAGATTTTATTGGATTTTAAGGTCCCCAATCGACCGAACATATATACTCAATGGAGTGGAATAAACCGAAGGCATGGGATATGTTGGTCTATTTGCTTGAAATCAAGAAAAAGTACACAGTATGAGAGTGGATATGAAATATACGGTGGAGACTAGATCTCCTTTGGAAAGAGAAGCTTGCGAAGTTTTATTATTATTTGGCGGATTATGGTCGGCCTACCAGGTACAAAGTATACAGTAAGGAGTAAGGGTGGAGAGACCTGGCAGGAAATCCTCAGATCTTCTCGTCTCAAGATGTTGCTGAAACTCGTTATGCTGGGGCCTTCCCCACGATTCGACGTAAATGGATAGGCTAGCCGGCTAGCCTGCTGAATCAAGAATGCTTCAAGACTGCAGGATGTTGAATTGAATAAGCGCCCCCTGATTTGGTCCCTCAGATCTACCTCGTATAGTACTGTAGGATTTGAAGATTGGTACCATCTGAACATTATTGAGACCGAAAATGATCTGCGGATATAAAGTACCAAAGTATTTCTTCTGGCCAGCCAGCAAATCCACTTCTGACCATGACCCTGGTTCCAATTTGATCTCCACGTTTAAAGTTACCGGTACTTTGACACGCTTTATACTGTTAAGTACCATTACATGGCTCCTTGAAGTTACTTCCTCCGTGGCGCTCCATTCAACTATGGTTTCTAAATTGTCGACCAACCTGTGATCCGATGAACCCATATAACAGATTGTTCCAGCTTATCCAAGTATTTGGTTTCTGGTCTTTGGTCTGGCCAATGTAAGCAGCTTAATCAACTATTACATATAGTCCTTGTATTACCTCGTTGTACCGAGGTGCCTCCACCGGAATGGAGCTGCACGGGTGACCAGAGAGCCACTTCACTTCTTTGTTGAAATGAGATGTTTATGTAAAATTACCGAATGTCGCCTTCCAAAACTTGTTGCAATTGCCCATAGCCTTAAAGACACCGTTTTCGAACGATTCTGGTGATCTTCTAGATTTTCTTTCAATGTGCTGTCTTGTCCCTGCGTACTTTCGTACCATTTCGAGCTTCTTCCCTATGAACCGTGGGTATTGCCAAGCCCTGGTCCAAGACGTCACAACGTCGTATTCATCTCAATTGTCTCAATTCTATCCATACTGTACCGCCACATAATGACTGCTTCTACTTTCCACTTGTATACTCCATAACATTCAATTGATGCTGGATTTGTACTTTTCAATGGATAACTATGGCCCTTCGGCGCAGCTTTATGACACTCTGCGAGCCTCCATAACTACTGCTTTAGCCACTCGAAGACCCCTCCTCACACACCTCAATGCCGACACAACATGGCTCGTGTCTCTCCCATATCCTAATTCCTCGCAAAGGCCGAAAAATCGTGTTTACTATCATATTCTGCTCGACCCGTGGCTTCGGGGCGGCCAGAGTGATGTAGCACCGTTCTTTTCTCAGCAGTGGCACAAGCAGCCGAGTACCGTCCAGACAATTGCAGAGGTTGAGGATGCCATACTGGGAATTGAGGAAGCTGCATGCGGCAGATATGCAAACACTTTCGACAGCACCGTTATGGATGTTGATAGTTCTTCTCCTGCATCAGTTGCGAAGCTAGATGATCATAAAGATAATTGGATTGACCTCGTCGTTGTATCTCACGAATTTACTGATCATATGCATAAAGAGACCTTATTAGAGGTATGTTAATTATCTAGAACGAACCATAGGAATAAATCCAATTTTAAAATAATAGTTATCTCCTAGCGTGCCTGTGCTTGCCACCACAAAAGCAGCTTCTGCAATCCGATCATGGGGACACTTTAATTATGTGGATGATGTTCCGCGCTTTTCTGGGAATTGGACCGAGAGCTCAAAAGTTCCACTGCCGTCTTTTATCGGAATAAGTAGACTTGCATACCCAGGTCAAGACTTGCTATACTATCACTCTGCGGTTATGATATCATTCGCTTTATCAGGCCAGTCAGTATTTCCAATCATCCAACATTTTAGTACTAACTCGGTATTGCAGTTTCAAAGTAGAAGCTGTGATATATACACCGCATGGAGTTACTCCTCAAGACATTGAACCACTAACCACAGCGTCGCCGCCAGTTCAGACTCTAGCATTGTTACACGGATTACATGATGTTACACTTACTTCTAAAGCCCAACTAAATTTGGGGGCTCACAATGGGTTGAAGGTACAACGAATACTAAAAGCGAAGTACTGGGTCGCAACACATGATGAGATCAAGGTTGGAGGGGGCATAGTAAGCTGGTTTTTGAACCGGAAAACGATCACTCTGAGAGAGGCACTAGAGAGGGAGGGAGAAGAACATAATGACGAAGCAGGGTTAGCTGCGTTGGCTGAGGTTAACTTTGTCGATATAAGTAATGGGGAAAGTTTGATACTTGAATAGTCACCAAGCATACTACTGTACTACTGTACAACCAAACGTCCTCACTACATTAGAGTGCTGCAAAGTCTTCTCCAACTCATGCATATGCCAATCTACCATCACATCTAACATCCTCGTATATACATCAAAACTCGTCTGATTGGACTTAGCCCTCCTTATTTTTCGGGGGAATACGCTGATATGAGGTCTGTTTGGGCCTATAAGCAAGCACATGTACTTTCTTGTACTTTCTTGTCCTTGCGCATACACTCTGACAGCAAAATTGGTGTATCGATCTCCACCATCTCTCTATGCTCCTGGTTCCGAACTAGCTGAAATTTTGGCACGAGGCTCTTTTCTGCGAGAACTTCTTGTTCGGGAGACGAATCTCCGATGCTGGATTCCAATGATGCGGAACGAGGACGTTTTCCTAACTTATTTTGCTCCTGATAATTCAAGGATCGGTCACATATTCCAACAATTGCTCAAAACGAAGGGGAGGTGCTAACCGGCTCAGCTTTGGCAGACATCTTCTTCTCAACTTGAGCATGAATATCCATTTTGAAGGACTCGATAGCGGCAGCACTTGCGCCACTGGTTTCGATCAGTGCAAGCAGCTCGACTAACTTCTTCTCATCCAATAAGGTGAGGATCCGGCTTCCTGGGGCTGGTGGGTTTGTCTGTCAAGTGTTAGCAGTTTCGTGATATATTTATGGGATTCTGATGATATATTGCAAACCAGGCCAGTGCAGCATCACCGCATTCTTTCTTTGTTGCAGCAGAAAAACCTCCCAGAAATGTCGTCCCCCGGATTCTCTCAAATGAGAGATTGACTGTTCCTCTGGATCTCGATACATAACGATATGTGAGTCTATTGCGTTGGCAAAAATCATTAATTGCAACAGTAGACTTTTCACCGGGGCATCGAGGCTTAGGCATGATCCAACCAGATGCCTCTGATGTTTTCTCGTTACTATCTGAGTGTTTCTGGCGCTTACTCGAAACCATTGCTATGGGAGTTATATCGATTAATTGTGACAGACATAAGAAAATTGACGTTGGCGCGTGCAAAGGAGGTATCGACGATTTCAATATAAAACGCGAGCAGAGTTGGCCCACATAGAATAAACCAAAGTATGTAAACATGGGTATATATAAGCAGTCGAAGGTGAGTTATATTTGTGATTAGGAGCTTGCAGTTCAAAATCAGCCAAACAAAAAAATAGTCGGGTTGTTATCTTTCCCTGGCAACGAGAAAGCCTCTTTCTCTAGCGGTTCGTCCCCTGGGCTTTCTTAGTGGTTTCCTTCACCGATTTCCATAAAGATCAGCTTCCTGACTATCAAAACAATTTTTTGTTTTAATTTTTTTAGATATGTTAACTTTTAGACAGTTAGAATATTAGCTCATCTTTTTTTTTGGTGGTTTACCTCGAAGCGACGAGAGGCCACCGCGTGTTTACACAAACTGACACAAAGGGTTCTCCCAAGAAAATACGGTGACAATGACAGTGACCGTGTCAAAACATACTTAAAGTAGATAAGTGCATCTTGAGTGCTGATCGTAGCCAGCATAGCATCATTGTCACTTAGTCATGCTGAGTATAGTTTCCGAACTCTCCAAGTATGAAGCTGCTTTTGGGCAACACTTATTTCTATTTATCTCTCAGCCTCCCTAAAATAATCAACTAATGCTTCATAAGAAGAGATCTATGCACTGGAATAATATGATTTCTGCTATCAAATTCAAAATACCATTGGTGCAGACTAACTTTTGGTCCTGCTTCATTTACCGGAGTGAGATATTGGCTCAGAAGGACCAAAAAAAGTGCATGAGTAAAATCTTCGATTGATACTATTACATATGCTTATAAAATCTTTATGCCTTTCCATCACTTCCTCCCCAGCGAAAGCTTTTTACGCATTATCAGGTGTTGCGTGTAAAGCCATGTGATATTTTCTTCATCCCCATCCATCCATGCAACAACACGTTTCTTGCTTCTCTCCTTTGCTTGCCCATACCGACTATAGTAACTAGTCATGAGAACTCGTATCGCCCGAAATTCACCTGCATGATACTCTTTGAGATCCTAAAAGAACTTCAGCATCTCTTCCCCCATAGTTAACCGGAAAACGGTACCTGTGGCAAAGCTGGATAGACCTTGGATGCGGAATTGAGGACTTTGATTTGATTAAGAATATCCCATATGTTTGACAGAGCCCAAATTGACTGTCCGATCTCCATTTTGTGCGGCTTGATCTACTCCATCCTCAATCAGCAGGTGTTTCTAGTTTGAGGAGTTCTTGTCATTGCGGTATTTAGTTGTTCCTATCCTCATCTAGAATTTCTCACCTTAACAGCAGCCCAAATGTCCTCGTAATCTATCCTTCTCCAGTTATACCGTTTGTCTTCCTCGATGACATCTTTATATATCGTCTTGTCTTTGGATGACACTGTACTTTGGTGGGACTGGTTCTATACAGTCAGTTACATTCTTAGAAATGTTTGACACCACTCCAGTGTCGGGGCGGAAATCTTACGTCATAAAGTGAGTATCCGAGGACTACAAAATAGTCATCAAGATCAAAGATTTGAAGTTTGAAAATCTCGCTCGCTATTTCCTTGCTTCTAGAGACCTCGTTATGGTTCTTATACTGCTTCAGATTCTCTTTGTATCGCTCGAGTATATCTTCAGCTGATTCTTGCTCGTCCTCGTCATCCTCTTCACTGAGTACATGACTTGAATAGCCGGAACTTTCAGCTTCAGCCTCATCAACAAAGGACACCCTTTTCGGTATCGACTTTTTCGGGGTGATCTTCTTGGGGTTTGAATTATACTGTTCCGGGATCTTGGCTACAGGTATTTGTACCTTTAGTGGATTGTCTTTAAGTGCAAGATTTTGTGGGGCATTTCCCTTTGATGAAAGTTTCCTCGACGTGGGCTTTGTCGTCAGCACTATCTTGCAAGGGTGCATAATGATATTGTTTAATATTTGCAATAGCGTATAATTTAGAGGGATAGGATTTGTGTAAACTAATGCCTGTAATGAAAGGAAGGATCTCACAAACGGAACTTAGCAGTTGGAGTGAATCTGTTGGGAGACCTTTTAAGATCCATCTAGCTTTGATTTGTTTAGGCAAGCACTGAGGACCATTCACGCTATCTAGAATCGCCTTCGATTACTTATTTTTTTAACTTTATAAAACTTGCTAACTTGAACTTAATACAGAAAGCCTTAGTTATTCCTACCTCAGAATATTGTGAATATGCTACATACACCTACATCTTCACCTCTCATGGAAGCCATCTAACGCATGAACTATCAGACTCAGTGTTGTTTAATCTTCAAATTCATACATGTACTCAAAGACCAATAATTAAGCTTCATGTACCCACAGGAGGGCTTGTACTATTGGAAGGTGCGTCCCGCTTTTACCCCTTAATAGGATGAAAAGTACAAGCGAGCACGTGAACAGGTGGCATTTTCGTGATTTCTCATCCTTGTTCTACACTTGCCACCTCCTCCTCTCTCATCAGCACAACCACCATTGTGCTGCATGTTATAACCTGTCAGTGGGCGATATAAGGAGATATTCTCTAATAAAATGTCAACATTTGGGGGCTATGTGCCCGAGTTCCCCGATATTCGAGGTTGGCTACCAATTTTCGTGTGTGTTACAGGCACCAGTGTGATAACATAACGTAGTTGACTACTTTCGTCGGATTCCAGATATTCGTCCACCATTGGCTTGTTTCTTGAGCCATGTTCACACAGATCATCTTGCTGGTCTTGAAAATTTCAAATCTCCATTGTTAGTTGACCGATCACCTAAGGTTTAGATACTGACGAACTGGGTTCTAGCTTATACTGTAGTGCAGCTACCAGAGAACTTCTATTACGCCTTGAACGCTATCCTCATCGAATGAATATTGCGCAAGGTATTTTGGTTCCGCATAAACAGCATTATAAGCATTTGCAAAATCTCTTGGTGCCCTACATTTCCCCTCCCCTTACTATCTAACCAATCCTAATATTTCCAAGAAACAAATTCCTCTGGAAACTCCCACTCGCCTTGAGCTTGAGCCAGGTAATGAGATACAAGTTACTTTGTTCGATGCTAACCACTGTACTGGGGCCGTCATGTTCCGTAACTGTACCCCGTGATAATCAGTTGATACTGTTAGTAATGTCTGATAGTTATCGAGGATGATTCCAAAGCTATACTCTATACTGGAGACATTCGATCTGAACCCTGGTTTGTCAACTCACTTGTCCGCAACCCTTTCTTAATCCAGTACACGTCCGGTCTGAAAAGACTCGACTGCATATATTTGGACACCAGCAATACAGGGCCTACTCGTTTCCCAACAAAAGCTGAAGGACTAAAAGAGCTATTGGCAAAGGTTCTTAAATATCCTTCCGAAACTGTCTTTCATTTTACTGCATGGACATTCGGATATGAAGAGGTTTGGATGGCTCTGTCTCGAACTCTTAAATCTCAGGTAGGCACGCACTCATAGCTTGCTAATCGATATATATTGATATTGCATAGATTCATGTAGATAGCTACAAGCTCAAGCTTTATCAATCCCTTCGCGGGGAGTCTACTGACATTAACAACGTCCAATTTCCGACGAATGATGGCATGGTCCTGGCAGGATATCAGTGTGGTAACAGTAACCAAATCGGTTGTTTGACAAACGACACCAGTGTAAGAATTCATAGCTGTGAGAAAGGATTGCACTGTGAGAATGTAAATCAAAACACAGTATATATTCGTCCGATTATCGCTCGAAGCAGGACTGGCCAAGAGCTAGGTGAAGTGGGAGTAGGTGGTGGTGGGGGGGATCTTAGTCGACGTCCCGAATTGGAATTGGACGATCCTTATATGATTGATGAGCTACTTGGCCTGTCAGTATTCTTGAAGTTTTTAACCGAGAATCTTGCTAACCTTGCTCAAAGATTTGCAAATACTGATGAACTCGTCATGAAAGATATTAAACGCATGCTTCTTGATGGGAATCGATCGTCCCTGAAGACTCTTTCTCTAGATGATATGGGACTTGACCAGAATGATTTTGAAATGGACGAGCTTATTGAAGCACTCACAAAAGCCGCTTCTAACCCAGATCAGAGCCGTGGTCAAGACTCAAGGAGTGCTTGGGATGGGCTAGAGCTTCCAAAAATAATCACTTTTCCATACTCTCGACATTCATCCTACGAGGAGCTTTGTCATCTTGTTGAGATCTTCGACCCAAAAGATATATATCCATGCACGGTTAATGAGAAGACATGGAGCAATGGTAGGCCATCTCTCCACTAGTGCATATGCATCCACATGAGGACTAATGTGGATTTTCACAGATATTAGCATGGAGACCCTTTTTGGTGGTCATTGCTCGGCGACTGGGTTTCGTCACGATGAAGAAATGCGCGAGAGACACAGGTACCGTGAAGTAAGTGTAATATTTGTTTGAGATTGCAAGAAAGTTATTGTCGAGATATGGGATTCTCGAAAGCTTGAGCCATTTGCGGAGTGGGTGAGAACAGCAATGAATATTGAACTCGAGGTAACTGGTGCTCTTGAAATAGTCCCAGTTCGACAGTCCGCAGACCCAAACGACGGAAAAAACAGAATCTTTCCAGATGCTACCACCTACAAGTCCACTGCAGCGTTTTGGGATCGATTATAGGCAAATTGGGGGAAGGATCCAAAGCGAAAGCCAGCCTCAGGACTCTTTGCACCCGAAGTCTGCGGCAAATCATCACTCAAAATTTTCTAGCCCAAACGTAGTAGCAGAGGATCAAATCTCAGCAACACCACCCCGAGAAATAATTGCTCCGTCGCCAGGTTCTGCTTCCCAGGCTATACGTCGCAAAGCTAGTAAGTAAACATATCTTGTATCTGCAACCATTGCAGGCTCTCTACATACCACCTATGAATACCTATATACTAACTTAGAAAAGTCGAAGAAGCAATGGCAGAGGGAGCGACAAAACGAGCCCGACTTCGTTTTGACAGTATAGATGAATATTCTCCACTGGTTATGTCATCTCCACCAGCTGGGTCTGCTCAAATGCCTGATTTCTCTGAACTAGCCGTATCTTCTCAACTAGCTGATACTGTATCCACAAGTATAGTTGATCTGGATTCCCAAGACGGTGAGTTAACAGTTTTGAAATTCGGTTGCTACGATCTTAGGTCTGTGACTAACCAGGCACTTTTAGAGGCAATTGAAGGGTTTTGGGGAAGTGATGACGAAGCGAATTTCAGGGAGCAGACGTTCTGGGACCGAGTTGATGCTACTCACCGGTGCGGCATGTGTGGGCATGAAGTCTGGAGCCGATTCGGATTTTGTTCCAACTGTGATGATGGTCCACAGCACATTCCTTACTATGAATTATTGTAAGTCGCGGCTTCTGCTTAATAAAGCAATGGGCGTCCATCCACTCAATAGGCCATACGCTGAACTTCATCGCTAAATGCAGGGGCTCCGATGGGATTCCTGAATTCATTCCAAACCGTGGCCTCGAGCTAGGGGAGTTGATTGGTGATGCTCTAGACTGTAACTCATCTGCATACGATTCTCAGGATAAGGAAGATGAGTTTCGTGAAGATTACGAAATCAACAGCTTCATCGATGACGAGGAAATCCCTGATAACCCTGAAGACGTGGATGCTGGATCGATTAGCGATACCGAAGCTGAATACAAGAATCAGAGTTTGAAGCTTCATGCTGAACTTGATGCCATACGTAAGGAGAAAGAGGCATTGGAAACCAGATTAAAAAATGCCGAAACAGAAACACACGAATCCAATTCCAGGTACCAGAACCTCTTATCTAACGAGCAGACGCAGTGCTTGTAAGTGCCAACGAGGTAAACAACTCAATATGCTTTTAATAGGTTTTTGGAGCACCTGAAAGGAACGCTGAATCAAGATGTCATGAATTGAATCCTCTGCCAATCATTACTTCTCTTAAATAAAGTTTTAGGAGAGGCAAACTATGATGGGTTTTATTGCGATTTGCATTTATCTTGGGATGGCGAAGGTCACTTTGGCGTTAAGCGTTAAGACATGGCATAATATACCCTGGAATTTGATTTAGCTTGCGACTAGGAGGAAGTTTAAAAGTTGATGAGAATGGATGGTAAGTTACGAACTACGTGAAGAAATCGTATTATTTTATAGAATGATCAACCGTGGTGTGCGGTAGATTCAATCATATGTGACATATGGATACCTTTTCGTGGCTTACGAGAAGCATATCTTATTTCTTGGGCCTTGAAATCTTTGCCTATTATCAAGTACGTTATAGCAGCATTTGTAGAAAGGGATGGAACAGGATAGGTATGACTAGTACCACTTAAGTTGCTGTGATACTTTAGGATCTGGTTCCCAGCGCGCACGACCTCATTGATATTGATCTATCGAAAATGGTCATCCAATCACCCTTCGATCACTTGGTGGTGAACTGGTACAACCATCGACAGGCGGCTGCAGGGGAAAGAGGAGTTATGCATCGCTGCGTGGGAAGCCATCCCAGTGTGTAGCCGGCGGCCGGGTCTCAGGCCAACTCTTTGTTAAAGGGCGATTGGTGGAGAGGGAGAAGGTTGTACGATGGGAGGAGAAGATGCTGCAGGGCTGAAATACAGAGGGATTGGATAGGGGCAACCCAGGAGTATGGGAAGAAGGTACTTTTTCTGCACTTCGTCGGTCACCTGGGTCCAGATCCGAGGAGTCCCTCGGTCCTGATGTGCCTGTCTGGTTCAATTCTTTGGGGATCATCGCAAATGGCTGGCTCGACTTCGTGGACGTGGACGTGAACGTGAACGTGAATGTGGTTACGACGTGTCAATTACGGGGGCAATATCACAGGAATGTATGTAGTATTGCAGCAACAGCGGTCTCGTTTAGTGGTGATGTATCTATCGATGTGTTGTGCTGTGCTGTGTGACTTGTGTGGGTCGAGGTAGCTTACAGTATGGCAATTATTGATGCAAGTGAGACAGACCATGACAGAGCAGCAATTCTTTTTGCGTGAGATTGATAGCAGAAATAGAAGAAAAGAACAGCACAAGCACAGCACAACACAGCACCGCACCGCACCGCAAAACAGCGCTGTGCTGCAGACACCATCTATTTATCCAAATCCCAGCGCTTTGTTTTGCAACGTTACTGGCCTCGTTAGATTCCTTAATCTTCCTTCGCCGCCGCATTTCCAACTTCAGGCTTTTGTCGGAAACCGTTGGGATTGCAAAGGACGGCATGCCGGGCTATTTTTCGAGCATGTAATATTACTTGACATTGCAGGACCAGTCGTACCGACCTATATTTGTCAAGGTCACTGTTACTACTACTACAACTACTACTTCGTCGAGGTCCCAATTGCTGCACCCGGCCGCGGTCAAGCAAGCAAGTAAGGTTTTAATTAATCGGCATTCTTCTCCCAGACACCAAATACAACTCACGTAAAAGGGGAGCAGAGGGCCAGGCTGACCTCCTCAATCATCAACTATTGTCAATCGATAGTCAACCCATTTTAACCCTTTCCTCAGTCTAGTAAGGCTTGACCTCTTCGACGGCCCTTGTTGGTGCATTGGAAGCCACTAACACTTCAAAAACCACACCGCACGTCCACGCAAACGACCCTCACCACCACTCAACACACCCAAACTCCTCCATTCACGCCACCCTATCTTCACTCCTCTCTTGGACTACTTGAAAATCTCCAGGCCGTCAATTGTTACAGCAGACCGCCTACTGCAATCTATACAACCTGACAAATACAGAAGAGGCCTGGTGGGGAGCGCAGGAGGGAAGCTTTATTGGCGCGACTCGCGGATGGAAATTGCCGTGTTTGGAATCTGGTCTCCCTTTCACGCATAAGCCAAATTCGAAAAAGCAGCTTCGGCCGACAAACCTCTAATAGAGTCCGGAGGGTAAATTTATAAAGCAGAGTGACTGTGTGGTAGGATTACTCAGACAGGCTTAAGAATACGAGAGTCACCCCCAGAATTTGTCTACCACAACCTCCCACTTAGAACTGCACGGACAAATATACTTCTCACCAGCTTGTTACAGCAACAAAATTCGAAACTAGTGCCACCAGCACATCAATCAACTACGCAGTAGGATTCTCCTGTTTGGGAAGACTTCAGGACACCAACGCAAGCACTCGCGCCTTTAAAGATACAACCCCGTCTTCCTTTTGAGTACGCCGCCAGCCAGCTTCCACGATGAAGGGCCGCCCAATCGACCAGATTGTTTACGAATGCATGTTCCCCAAACCCAAGCCGACAGATCCTCAGAACTTCCAAGGTCTCCTGCAACGCCAGCTAGTCCCTGAGGTACGGCTTGAGACGCAAGCTTTCTATGGACACCTCTCCTCTCAAGAAGCCAAATATCCTGGCCTAGATTATTCATATCAGCCCCATCGCAACCGACTTTCGCGCTATCCCTGGCACCGGAGACTCTTCCGTGCGTTCGATAATCTGAAGTTGACCAATAGTGAAATTGCGGGCTTGACAAAGTGGGAGGGAACAAGATGGGCAAAGGAGAGGTTTGAGCGGGAGCAGGGAGTTATGATTCGGGATACCACGAGCGATGGCATTGAAGAGTGGGTTGAACCCGCGCTACGAATACCTGTCTTACAAGCACAACGGGCAGATGTTGAGGAAATGGAAGATGTGCAAGATGATCAAGACCATGAGATTGAGGAGGCTATTGGAAATGAGGACGAAGAAATGGATGAGGATAGTGATGCGGAACTACAGAGTATAGGCTTGGATCTTAATGAGCGTCTTCGTGCTGCTGCCGCCTCACGCGAAGCTGGAGATCCTACTACGGTTATGGATGAGGAATGGGAGCAATGGCTCAAGGATGCTGTCGAAGCGGGAGGTATCCCATTTCTATCGCCGAACGCAAATATCGAAGGCACAAGACCTGCAAGCGACGCTTCAGCAATCCATCCCAGAATCTTGAACGCAGCACGCTTAGGACAATGGCAACAAATCCCAGAATTCCTCCACAATATGGTCAGACAGAACATTGAAGCACACAACCGCCGAGTAGAGGATACCCCACCCATCCCTTCTTCTGCTACAGCTTGGAGCGCGGCCACAGTCTCGTCGGTCACTTCGAGACCCAGCCTCAGCCCCCGTGCAAGAGATATATCTGCCGCCACTGCCGCTAGGCGCCTGGACCGCTCAGCTATCAATCGTCTCGATAGCAACTTCACAGAACAGCTCTTACGTCGACCTGTCCCTCCTTTGCCATCAAATGCTGCTCCTGGTATGACCTCTGGTGTCTCCGCCCGTCGACATCTGCCCTGGGTCAATCGAACACACAATTCGTGAACTTCCTCAAAACATCAGATGCATAATGATAGTCCACAAGGACCCACCAGAAGTGATGAGGGATGAAATGGTGTAAAAATGGCAGCTTGGAGGGTTTTCCTTTTAGTTTTTGGCAGCGCCATATACCATTTGCTTATTTGTTCATAAATGGGAAAGAAATTGTTTTAGCATGGCGTTACATAGCGGTGCGTTTTATTAATCCTCTTCCATTGGCCTTTGGAAGATGGAAATGAAGGAATGGATGGGAATGGGCTTGGAAGGGAAACATGGGAGAAAGAACAGAGAGATGGGTCACCAGCATGGCAAGGATTTCATCATTTACAGACCACTATATCATTTGCTAGAGCGTTTAACACGCATGGACCGGTGTGTCTTGCATGGTTTGCGGTATGATGACAGGCATTGAGTTAGTTCGCATAGGGTTCTTAGCTATAGTAGCGGTGAGTGTGGATTAATGAGCGATGACATTCTATCTGGACTCCTTTGAAGCATGCGTGATTTCAACACCGGTGGAGGCATTTGTAAACACACCAAATTCGAGCACGGTTCAGCTGGTCCACCGGTGTATATTTTCGAATACAGGTCTTTACTAAACGCACAAAACTTTGTGTCTGCGGAGGCACCTTTGCCTCTGGCGTAAAGCAGAGCTACTGTACTGTACCAGAGGCGAAATAGCTTGATCTCCCTGATTATGCAAAGAACAATCATATATTGTCTTCTCTACATTAAAGCGATTGTCGTGCATTAGTATAATATCTGGAAAGCTATTTATACAAAGCGTGTCAAATATATAGATATTTCTTTTAGGTGACTAATTATTGGGTATACATCTTGCCAACGCCGATTTTACAAGTCCTGAACTCCATGCCCCGTATTAAACAACATTTTAATCATGACTCTAAAGCTATTTTTCCATATGACTCCACTCTGGGACGTCGGCTATGCGCTGCCACATGTACTTCTCCAGCTTGTTGGCGCTTTTGGCGTAGGGTGTTGTCTCGTTATTGTACTTACGGCAGTTGTCAAATATTAGCTTGGCGTCGTGTACAAATTCTTCCGGAGTGCTGTAATTATCTGCTTCGAGTTTGGTTTCCATGGCTGCGTGAATTAGTATATGGTTTTTGGAAAGCATAAAAATAAAATTTTGAATCGAGAAGGTGTGTAGAGATAACATACTACTGAGGTCCATAGGCTCCTTAATAACTTCATAATAATCCGCAACATCATCTCGAGACACAGGATGAAGGAATGGCCATGATGCGTTATGATTTTGCATATCATTCAATAAGTGCAATAGTTGGTTATAGTTCGGTCCATGACGTGGTTGACGTGCAAGTTCGTCCATATCGGGAGACCACCCTGACGCCCGAATAGCTTCAACTGTCATTGGGTCAATCTTACAAACACCGTTTTTCCACTGCTTCGGTGGCTGATGGACAACGTGATTTTGACTAAAGGCGGCTATTTTGGCGTGCACGGTTTCCTTTTGTTTAAGCAACATCTTACCCATCTCCAAATAGCGAATTCGGGGTAGCATGGAGCATTGCATTATTGTGCCACCCTCATAATCCTTGATATAACCCATCCAAATCGACTTCTCAAGCGTGATCTCTTTGGTGAAGCCTTGCTTTTTGAAGTAACCGATCGCGTAATTGTCGGCATAGGTTAAAAAATGCATCACATCAGAGGTAGCCTTTACATAGTCCTTGAGATGAGACATAAGATGAGCACCGTATCCCTTAACTTGCTGGTCCGAGGAAATGGCACAGAAGACAATCTCAGCGAACTGTCGGCCTTTGAACGGTCTATAAGTAATTCCCCCTACCACTTCAAGGGGCTTCTTGACAATCGCAATGGAGAGATGGGTCCGATCGTATACAAGCCTAGCAATATAGTCTTTAGGCATTTTGGGAAGCTGTTTCTGGAAGATGCACTTCAAGCCCGTCAATACTATCATGCTCTCCCGCTCGTTGTCATTATTAACAACTCGAAACTCAATCTCGCCATTCTCCTCTTCGATTACCGCGGGCTAAATTGAGGTCAGCTTTATACCACATCGAAAGCTCCATTCTGGATATGTTTGAAGCAATGCTGCTGTCAGCCTTAAATGAAAGATAGACTGACCTTCTTTGGAAATGGTATAGGTTTTGCCAAGTTCCCTTTGGGTAGAGACACTTGCTCTGATTCACTCCTTTTGATCCTTTTGTGATCAGATGGGGTTCCTGGCTCGTCTGTAGCTTTGCGTTTGGCATCCCTTAAAGGAGCCATTCTTATTGTCTTACGAATCTATCCAGTATCTAGGGATTTAACGATTACAAAACCTCCAGCGTAATGATTGTTAAAGTAAGCCCACTAATATAGGTATTGCTGGCTCAAAATAGGTATTTTCCAACTCAAGTATGTCCGTCTTAGCTGCTGCTGATTTAAATGCTGGTCAACCAGGCTCGATATCCTATCTCGTCGTTGTCGTCACTTTCAAGGGCAGATTTTGATCCGGTAGCAGTTTTGCTTCGACTCTCCGGGTTTAACAAAACACTCTACTAAAACGCGGTAGAGGTTACGCGGGCTATCTGGTTTGACCTATTAGTATCTGAATACTAGCAATATAGTGTGTCGCGAGTATGGAAGTTGCTGTATCATGATCTGCGACATACCAAGATCATAAAGCAACGCAAGCGAGCTTTCCGTCTACGATGTCTAGCTCTGTGCTGAGAGTTCGTCGTTCCTGGCGGTGTTGTCGTCGTGAATGTCAAGGTGTCCAAAGAGGAGAAGTCGCGATCGCTTACCCATGCGGCTAATTGATCTCAACCTCCCCACAATCACATTCATGCCGTGGACAATCCTTAGCGTTGAGCTAAAAAGCTTAATTGTTTCGCCAAAACGTTGTTCCGGAACTAAACTCTTCTAGGTTTTGCCGACGAAGCCAGATCATCCTAGTACTTGGGAATCAACACTTTCCTCATTCTTGAGAGCCCTCGCACTATTTCCAACCTCCAGCTGCCATTAGACTTTTCAGTAATCAAGCCGAAGCTATGTAAGTTGTTCTATGGTTGTTTTGTTCAGCTGAACGACATCGCTTCGTGACGTGCGCACATTTTATTTGTTCCGCTCTGCATGGCTGACTTTATATTCTACACAGATTCATATGGAGTCATCATTGCATCAAGTTTGGGAGAGCGCCGTAGGCAACCCATTCCAGCCTACCATCGGAAAAGATAGCCAGTTCTTCGTAGGATTGTCGTTGTTGGTTGCAGGAATCCTTCTCACAGGACTTTTTGGTCTCAGTACGCGTTATGAGCTGTTATACTTGCGGCAATGCTAATACCACTCCAGACCGGTCACTTGTTAGCGTTCCGTTGATCGGTGTTCCTGCTTCGCTAGCACTTGCGTAGGTTTACAATCTTGTCAGTCTTGACCAACCGCTAATTTGATTTAGATTCGGTGCCGTTTACATGATCTGTGCCGTCGGAGTGTACGTTTAGGAAGATACCCTCGATTGCCGAACACTACGAATTTCCTATCATCGCATAAACTGTACATTATAAAAAAATTGGACGGAAGACTAGAATCCCGCTTTGGGGCTTTAGTTATACAACAGACAGAGCCAAAACCAATCACCACAATCGTGCAATACAATCCAATTTCCCCTACTTTCTTACCTTCTCGCCATTATGTCTGTTGTTGGGGACCCTGAATCTGGCGCTCCTATTTTCAAAGCTGTCTCAAGTTCGGCAAGACAGCTTTTCCAGTTACTCAATTGTATACGATTTGCACCTAAGGTCCAGGTTCAAATCAGTAATGAAGGTCTGAGATTTGCAGTGGAAGAATCAAGGGTGATGCAAGGCATTGTTTTCCTTGATAAAGCTCTTTTTACATCGTTCAACTGTATTCTTCCTGCCTCCGAAGTTGATGAAGATGATCCCGATTCATTTGCTTCAGACCTTCCAAATTTTCAGATCTCTCTATCAGCCCTTCTCGAAACCCTCCAAATTTTTGGTGCTTCAGATGCAAGTAAGTATATACTAGGTTCCAATGCCCCGTATTGTAGCTTCACTTTAATATGCCTTGAACGTCTCCATTTTTGGCAACTACTAATACAAGGTCACCTAGGCGCTGCTAGGTCATTCAAAACTGACAATGACGGATATGGTTCCAACATTCGCCGAGACCGCCCAAATGCTTTTAGTAACCAAGCACTTGGTATGTCAGGCGTTTGCCGCCTATCGTATGCAGGCGTAGGCTCTCCATTCAGCATTATTCTCGAGGAGTCAGGTGTGACAACTACTTGCAATCTTAATACTTATGAGCCCGAAAGCTCGGAAGAGATTCCATTCCAACGAGTGAGTAGCCCATCCTTAATTATGTACCTAAGGTCCAATAAACGAAAGTAATATCAAAATGACACTAACGGAATCAGGATGCTATGCAGGTCAAAATCATCATGCAAGCTCGATGGCTCTTCGATGCCATTTCTGAACTTTCATCTACCTCTCCCAGTCGTCTTGATATCACAGCGTCTCCCGCAGCACCGTTCCTCAGTCTCTCTGCTGTAGGTCATCTTGGAAGTGCAAGCGTGGATTTCGCCAAAGGACGCGAACTACTAGAAACATTTACCGTGGCAGAGAAATGGGCCCAGAGCTACAAGTTCGAAATGATCAAAGCTGCTGGTGATGCAATGCGATTAGCTACCAAAGTCAGCGTTCGGGGTGATGAGCAAGGCGTTCTAAGCTTGCAGTTTATGGTTGAGATTGATGGCGGCGGGGTTAGTTTTGTTGATTTTAGGTTTGTACCCTTTTTGGCTGAAAACGAGGAGGATGATGATGAGAGTCAAGGTGACGATGAATATGGTGATGATCATATAGAATTTGGAACGTGAGAGTCTGACCGCTTCTCTCCTGAGCATAATATTGAATGCAGTTATTACAATGACAATGTACCAAGTACAAAACATCTCACCAATTTGTAATTTCATAGCTTATTACCTGCTTACAAGTTTGCTATTTTAAATCCCACCTTGTTATTTCAAGAAACGAAGGTGGCGGTCCAGCCAGCCAGCATGACACTTTGATGCTCCTTCGCCACGTTTTAGCTTCATAACCGAGCCCCTTTAAATTAGAACGCACGTTGCAGCGGCAAGACAAGCTCCGTTATCTCATCTAGAGAGCTTGGCAGGAGAAGCGCCATGAAAAACCCAGAATTTGAAAACGATCGATAAAGAGGCCAAGCTACCATTTCCTTTGGAAGTTTGTGGGTTTCATTGTTGTTATCTTGTCAAGCCATTCTCCTCCTCGCTAGAATACCAATACACACACACTCCTTTTGCCCTTGTCAAGAATGCGTGCCTCTTTCGCAACCCCTTTTCTATTCTTGGGCAGCCAGGCGCTAAACCCATTTTCGACCCCCCAGAATGCACCAGCCAGCATTTCTTGCGCGGACGTATTCATCGTCGATTCTGGACTTGCTGGTACTTCGGTTCTTCGTGACGTTCTGAAGGTTTTGGATGTGGTTGAGGTTCGAGGAAGTCACATGTCTAGCTCACCTGAGAAAACCTTCCGGGAGCTGCCAGGAGACGTTCAACACCAGGATGTTGTGAGCCGGTGTCCAAATGCGAAATTTCTTCTCGCGATAGAGAAATCCGCATTCCTTGATATCTCGCTTGATGATTCAAAAATCCGTGCGCCGCCCAACTTCACACAAACCCCGCTGGTCTCGGGGGTAGACAGGTCGAAAGTGCTTGAGATTGAGCTGGGAGGAGCCGAGAAACACGCTGGAGCAACATGGGAGAAGCTCTGTCGATTCCTCGGCCTGGGGTATAGCGTTTTGGAGCGCAAGGGGTTGAGAGAATTCCCGGGGAAGATGGGCGGTAGGGAAGAATTAAGAAGGGGGCTTGGGGGAAGATTCTCTTATGGATATGCTGGTATCAGAGAGGGTGTCAGTATGTGATCTCACGATGGGGATATAGAATGGGTAACTACTAGATGATGTGGGCTTGGGCTTGATGATACAACTAGATTATGGGAGAATGGCGCAAGGAGATATCGAGCATATTCGAAGCGCCGGGTTTTGTTTTTAGACTAGATTTCGGTCATTGCTACATCTTCACGTTGTTGATGATTCTTGGAATAGATAAAATATTCATACTTAGCTCATAGCCAGTAGTGTTTATTTGGGAAACCTGTAACCAGAACTTAAGATATTTTTGATATCCTCAGCTAAACCAACTAATACTCGCAAAGTCGGTTCCTCCAATGCCAGTTTTGGCTGGAGTATGCCGTTTGCGTTGTATCCTTCGGGCATGCTCGCTTGAATTAGACATGGCTGATATGAGTGTATATATAATGCTTCTAACTGTTGGGTTTTAAAAGCTGCATTAACAAGTGCTATATTGCCCGATCAGCCTAATTCTTTACCGACGCAGGTCACTGGTTACATTAACTATGATTCTAAACAAGAGAACGCTCTCTTTCTCTCAGAACACGGAATGATTTCACACTCTGTTTCACACTCTATTTTCACATAATCGTGTCTTGCTTATTCTCGTAAGAGAGAACTACATTTCCCCTCTCCTTCAGCAGCCTTATACTGGACACACCGACATCTTATTCGTTCAAAAGATCCGGCACTATGCCTGAGATTTAAACTCATGCTGCGCCGGAAACAACCTTTAGATGGTAGAATTTTGTGATTACTGGAGGCTAGAAGGCGCCAACTACGAATTGCGCACCATACGACTTTATATACACAAATCGTCGTTTTTGTGAAACATCCTGTGTACTGCTATGACCGATTTATGTTTTCCTAATGATCTCCCTCGAATATAACGCGACTACTTTATAGTGTAAATCCTTTTGTTTCCGCCTAACGAGAAGGGAAGAATTCGACATGATGAGCATTTTGTCTGACCGAGTAGATCATACAAGCACAAGATTGGCCTCGATGTATTTCTCTTTCAGAGCAAGGAGCTGCAAAAAGCCGAAGGAAAACACGATTCCTAAGATTCGTATGCGCATTGTCTCTCCCTATATCTCTGCTTTTTGTAAGTAGTAGAATACCATGTCCTGGATTTACGCTTGCCAGCGGACGTTCAAGCAGCCTCTTCCAAAGAGCTGTTGTATTGAATATCTAGTGTTAATAAGTCGAGAAATATAGCATTAGAGTAATGCTGGAGAAGAACGTGTATGGGTATTAGCTCTGCCATCTAACTCTCACAACATCTCTATTATCCAATGGTTAACTTAAAGGCTACTTTACTGGTAAACCTTCAATCGAAACCCTCTTCTAAAAGAATCATAGCATATCATCAGAAGTAACAATCGTACTTGACTTGTCAACTTTTCCAATGTAATTTAGTCGTCAGCCTAACTGATCGACGCCAAACATCGAAAAAGCACACTTACTTATCCATCACCCTTCTTCTTCTAGGTTGCCGTTGCTGTTGCTGCCGAATATCCTTTTAGCTCAAGTTGTAAACTCGGCTTACAAGCTTTAGTTTCTCGGTCTAGGACACCCTTTATAAGGAGGGGAAATAGTGTTACTGCGCACAGAACCATGCTCAAGAAATAGCAGAGAAACTTGGTGAGATGTGATATAAGCTTTGGCAATGCGGACTACAGCTACATTGAATTTGGAATGGGGAAATGACGAAGCAGAAATTCTAAGGGGTATTTTTGAAGGATGTTAAGAAATTGTACGGGTTCTGGAATATGTAATGCATGAGTCTTTCATGTATCCAGAAAGTGTGCCAGCACTGCCAGACAATAGCCTCAAGCTTACACACACTGAAGCGGTAAGCATAGTCTCGCAAGGATTGAAATCCCTTTTGAACAAATACCTGATAGCGTAGTTAGACTGGCTCTTGCTTGGGAAACTTCCCCAGGATCCACGCCATAGTGAAGTTTGCTCCAGCGCACGCCATCATCCCATATCTTCGAGTGTCATAAAGGTAGGCAAGAAAGATGAAAATCAGGCCGAAGACTGCCAGCCAACCAGGAATTGATAAAACCAGCTCTGCTGGTTCAAGCACCATCAAAGAAGTAGTAGTGGGAGAGTCCGAGTAAGGCCCAGGCCCAGATGCTCTCGCAGCCTTAAGAGTCGCACAAGATTTGCTACATACCAAACTGATTTCGCACCTGAAATGCATACCAAGGGGGTAGAAAGACCCAATAAGAATCTGTTCGGACATCGTCTTCAAGAAAAACAGAGCTCGGATCGGGATAGTAGAATTCTGCGTTTATGAATTCAAGAACGAGGTTGATTTGTGCATTGTAAGTTTGTTATACCCATATAGCATATCTTGGGTAGCTGATACTGCCCCCGTGAAGCAAGTGGAAGACGTTCAACATTGGGGGAAAGGAATGGACGCGAGTAGTACTCTTCTTGTGAGAAGAGCAATTTGGTTAGAAATGCAGCGCATCACTGCGAGCTGCCACGCGCTGTTTCCTGGGACATGGAAAACGTGCTGTAACACCCGCTGATGGGGAAACGATTGTAGAAAGCCATCCCTACTCCCAATCCACGCCGGAGAGGAACAGAAGACGGGCGTTTGTTGTCCACAAGCGACTAATAATCTCTTCAATGGGGAGTTGGAGCATCGTCTAGTTCTTTGACACGCTGATAATAAGCAGCTCTCTTTTTTCTATCGCTAGACGCTTAGAGAGCTGCAAACTGTTTGGATTGAAACGACGAGCAGGCAGGTTGCCAAATCCGAGGGCTTCAAAGCTCACTGCAGCTCCTGCAAATATTGTTTGTTCAGCTAGCTTACCTTAATTACAGGGCAACGATCTCCCAATTGAAGGGGAAAAAACCCCCTTCTATCTTAGTAACCCACAACCCTAATCCGTGGCGACGTGTCAAGGAGAATGGCACTGAGGCATATGAAGTGGAGAACTGCGGCCGTAGAGAGGGAGCTTCAGCAGTGCTTGGGGTTATTGCGGTTGAAGTAAGCTAACTTTTCTTGACATTTTAGGTTTTGCGGACAGAACTTTGCTTTTCTTTCTTTCGTTCTTTCGGGTGTGGGTTACCTGGCTCCTGGCTCCTGGCTTTCGCGGGGTTGATATCTCACCCCCCATTTTTCTTTTTTTACTCGCT
>Ga0247734_1000917_pt1 | contig 23732 bp, 27 predicted proteins | sample UWRJL103311B2_FD_180933 | JGI IMG/M metagenome (GOLD analysis project Ga0247734, IMG submission 180933) | Plant litter microbial communities from Arlington Agricultural Research Station in Wisconsin, United States - UWRJ-L103-311B-2 | ecosystem: Environmental > Terrestrial > Plant litter >... | reverse complement strand
GAACACTCTACGAGAACCAACACAAGACAAGTATCACTTTCTTAAAAGAAACGAAAAGAAAGTTCACAGCTCTACAAAACCTTTACCTAGCCCTAAGTGGATTACGTCGGAAGAGTGTGCATTCGAATTTATAGATCGACGCGATTTGCTTGTATCTTGATCAACATCAAATGGAATACTTTGGAAACGTGAGGCTTAGGGTTTTATTTTTGAGGAGTTTCGTTTTGCGCTAATTGTACCAATATATTACTTTCTATGAATTTCGCTTTCGCGTCGCTCTGCCTCTCAATCAACCCTTGTTTCCACCACCTTATCTGATTCTGGATACATTTCTCATGTTACACCTGGTGGAGTGTTCATTTCCTCTATGTGAGACACTCATGTATGTACCAGCTACGTTCAATTAGGAAATTCTGCCCGAAACTATTAATTTCCCTTCTTCATGAAATATATTTAATGTCGCGATATCAATTTGGATATCCAGCTTCAATGAACTCAATTTTATCTTCACTGCGTCTTTGCCACGAAATTGTGGCCTTATAGATCGTTACTTTCTTTATTTCGATTTAAGTATCTTTGCTTTGAAACATCGTTCAAAGATTATTGTTGGGATATCATTACTGCGTACAAAGGAAGATAATGTTTCATATAGCTTCACAATCCACTTCCCTGTTTCAGCTGGAGAGTGATATGTGTATATATATCCCTTCGTACGATAATTAGGTAGAAGAAGACAAGACGAATTATAGCTACCTTTGATCAATATCAAGCGTGGCTGTTAGTTCTTCACCCCCATACCATATTCGAATATTGGGCTCGTCCCAACAATTATCGAAGATGCCTCTATTGTCGAAGATGCCTCTATTGTCAAAGATCTTGATACCTTCACGCTTCGTACTAGTCGGTCTGTAAAGACGATCAACTTCTGCTCTTTGAGTGGGCGAGGTTAAGTTGAGAGAGAAGCCAAGACGGAATTTATCTGGACTACTATGTGGCATTAGAGATTCTCATTTTTCTGACACAATTGAGAATAAGCTGCCCTCTAGATCAATCGTAGGAGGCTTTGGCCAACGTCGTGAAATATATTTCTGAAGGTTCTTCACCAAGATTCCTACTTATGATTTATATTCAACCGGCATCTTTTTTGTTGCCAAGTAGTTTAGATTCACCAGCGAGTTTCTGTGCAATATGTTACTATTGTGCTACTTTCTTTCATTACATTCCAATTCCACTTCTGCCAAATTGTAGCTCGTTTCAATCCCGAGCGTGACCAAGCAATGGTTGAGATTGGAGAAGTATTTTAAAATAGTGTCAACAGATCCAGCATATAGAAGAGAGTTTTCAACGCCATGATAAATATTGTCGTCGTAAAGTGATCATATCTGATAAGGGGAGCGAGAAGATGCCATGCAATGCCATGCCATGCCATGCAAAATGATAGAACTAATAAAGTTCCTCTTTGTCTTGGCGCAACACGTGCAGAAACCCTGCCTCCCCATTGAATTGATCTTCCGAGCATAAATGAGCCTCATCCTTACCACGGCAAGGCATGAACGCCTGTTGAGTCGTGAGTACGAGCATAAATACTAAGTGATAACCGTCACGCTCCCTAAACGTGACCTCCTATCCGTTTTAAGAACCGTGAATGTCACTCACCATACAAAACAATGTCCTTCCCTACTAATACTGCCCTTCCTCGCCAACTGTCCCATCATCTTTCACGTCTCCGGGACCTTGCCCGCCAGACTCCCAACAATTCGGCTCCACTCCAGGGAAACCATAACTCGCTTCCGAATCGTCTAGTCGATGTCTTCCTTCGCACATGGGATCTTGGCTTTACAGCATTTGGTGGCCCGCCGGTGCATTTCCAGATTTTACACCAGCGATTTGTTGAGGGACGAGGTGGGAAACAGAAGTGGGTTGGTGAGGAAACTGTACGCAATATATTTTCCTTCGTGTGAAAGGTTCATTGAAGCATTCATGCATTTCTATGCGTAAATTCCATATGCCATTCGTGGTCGAGCGAGACACGGATTGATTTGGGAACTTAACAATAGGCTGACAGCTGAACTCAGTACCAAGAACTATTTGCAATATGCCAGGGTCTTCCTGGACCTGGGAGCACAAAGATGCTGTTCTGCCTCACATTGATACATGCGGGTTTCATCCCAGCCTTGTTTGTTTTCTTGATCTGGAGGTGCGTAGTGTGAAGCTCCTTCAAATTTGCGCCATCTATCCTGACGAAGAAGCTTACATATACTTTCGAAGTCTTCCTGGAGCAATTGGAATGTATGCCCTTTCCCTTGGTGTTCAGCGTGTCAACGAGACTCTTCCCTTACCCGTATACGCTCTTCTTTCTGGATTGAACGCCTCCACGGTAGGGATCATTGCCTTGGCCGCTGTGCAGCTTGCCGAGAAATCCATCAAAGATAAACTTACTCGTTTGCTGGTACTACTTGGAGCGTGCGCAGGCCTTTGCTACAATGCATTATGGTTCTTCCCACTACTGATGCTCATCGGTGGTTTCACCAGCGTCGTTTGGGATGGCTGGATGAGCCAAAGGATTCGCAAGATGAGGACAATGTTGAAGCGAAGGAAACAGAACCAAGTTCCAGAAAGCACGGCAGAGCAGGCTGGCTCCCCAGGTAGTGTACAGCTTGAAGATAGAGTAGAGACTCAGAGTAGCATCCATAGACGGAATGCCCCTGCTACAAGCCCACCTAAGTTAAGTAATTCAACATCCGCCTTGCAGCATCCTTCTGCGGATGAATCGCGGCTCCAGACAGAGCAAGTTGCGTCAGAAGCCACCTCAGATCACATGGTCCGCATCAAGGTTGGAATCGCAATAGTTGTTATATTTTTCGGTATCTACGTTCCATTCGCTGAGTAAAACGTCGGAGTTGCTAACTCAGATACACAGCCTCCTTTATCGGTGTTCTTGTGGCTCGAGGCACTATGAATGCTCCTCCTCTTGTTTTTGATCTCTTCACCAACATGTACTTAGCTGGTACTATCATCTTCGGTGGAGGTCCTGTGGTTATTCCCCTCCTCCGTTCATACGTTGTTGATCCCGGGTGGGTCTCTAGCCGTGATTTTCTCCTCGGGCTGGCCATAATTCAAGCCTTCCCTGGCCCGAACTTCAATTTTGCCGTGTACCTCAGTGCACTTACTTTGCAACACTCCCAATTTCCAACTGTTCTAGGTGCATTCATGGGCTTCGTCGGGATTTTCGTCCCTGGCATTACGCTAGCAGTTGCTGTACAAAGCTTTTGGAGAGTGCTACGCACGAGGAAGTGGGTGGTAGATTTGCTTCGAGGGATGAATGCAACTGCTGTAGGTTTGGTATTTACGGCGGTCTACAGGCTGTGGGAGATTGGCTATCTCGTCCCTCAAAATAGTCGTGGGCAGAGTTTGGCGCTAGAGCCATGGTGGGTAGTTGTTGCTGCAGTTACATATGCAGAAAGTGCTTGGTTCAAGGTCCCCCCAGCCCTAGCCATTATTTCAGGCGCAGTTTTAGGGCTTTGCTGGTACGGTGCAGTTGGTCGATGAAAGCTGCTTATATCTCCACTGGATATGGACTAGGCACTGTGGAAACCGTTTGTGTATTATTTGTGTCCGTATGAAACCAGAATTCCCCTGATACCGGTTGTTTTTCTGTCACTGCAAGTTTGTGCCGATTATTTATTCATATACTGCTTTAGGCTAGCGATATGCTTGTAGTCTATGGACGGTAGGAATTTGTCCCGTACTGCAAATTTTGAATTAGTACGATCTATATGATAACATTTAGAACTGAGTGATGATGTTCTTTTTTCCGTAATCTTTATATAGCGATTAAGATCTAACGGAGTACGGAGTAAATCAGTTCATGAAATATACTTGAAGCATCTAGACCCGAATTTGAGGCTATATACAAAGCGTTTAAGTCGCAAGACCATCCTCTTTATCACCAAGCTTCCTGTTCTCATTCTCAAGCACGGCCATAGTGTTCTTAGTATATTTTCGTCTGTCAATCGATACTGTGAACAAAGCTGCAACGCAGGCAATAATGCCAAAACCAACTGCTACAAAGAAAACCAACTGAGCTCCCTTTAGGTATGCTAATTTGTTGGCTCGAACAGCAGCTACCTGAAGCGCAGGTGTGAGGCCAGGAACTGCTTTGTAGGCAGCTGCTGTGCCCGCTTTCGCAGCAGTGGCCAATTTGGTCATGTTCGCAGTAGGGAACCCAAGTGGAGTCGCGCCCCGGAAGATGTAGTTTGGTAGCTGCTTGACATACTCTGAATTGAGGGTATTACTAAATATTGCTGTTGCGATTGCTCCGAAGAGCAATCGGGTAGTTCCCGCAAGGCCGGCAGCAATACCACTGTAGACTCATTAGCTCTAGTTAGTTTTAACTTGTAGAAGTACTCACATGTCGTTCTGGTCCTCAAGACCGAACATTATCATCACAATCGTGACCAGCTGTGAAGGTGCTGTGCAGACGGAGATGGTGGTTACGAGAATGAATGAACGGATTGGAGTTTCGATTGTGGAGGTTGCCATAGCTCCAACACAAGCGGTTTGGAGTAACATGAAAAACACAATTTGCCATCTTTGATGTCCGACTTTGGCGCTTAATGTGATCAAGATACCGCCAACTAAGATGCTATGTGTTAGATGTTTGTCTCTCATGCCTTTGAAGTCTGAGAACCACTCACTGATGGTTCCAAATGGAATAGCCTGTCCGTAAAGTCCCTTGAGTAATGGAGTGTTGGCCCATATTAACTAAAGGTGTTATGTTAGTTGGTCCTCGTTAGATTACACAAGGTAGTAAGTAGCCGCAGCCTCTCCAAGATTCTAATCAACTCATTCTTGGCCACTGTATTGATGTTAGTCATAGGCTAGGAGTTGCCATTGATTAAACTTACCAAAACCGCATTGGAGTAGTATTGCATTCCAGAGATTGCTATAATCACAAGAGGAATTGTAAACCTAGAGGCTATTAACTAGAGAAAGGGACTTAATTTCCAATGAAACTTACTGTCGTAGTCTTTTGAATAGCCTGGGTGGAAGGATTGGATACTCGATGTTTGAATACGTCTCGTAAAATCCAAGTGCAATGAGGGTGCTCGCTCCTAGAATGATGGGTGCCAAAGTGGCACCACTCTTCCATGGATGGATTGAACCTCCCCATGACAAACAGACAAGAAACAAGCAGCAACCGGCAATAATCATTCCCAATCCGATGAAATCCATCTTCTTGAATAGCTCCATCTTTGTCTTTCCGTCTTCCTTGTGCTTTGTTTCGAATTTGGGAGGAACGTAGAAGAAATAAACGAAGATGACTGTGACAATATGGAAAGCGAGCATATAATAATAAGCTGATCTCCATGAACCACTTTCGTTATAAAGCCTAATATCACAATTAGTTAGTCTCTCATCTCAATGTGTAGAAGACTAGAAGTCGTCACTGGAGCGGAACTACTCTCAACAAATATCCGCATACTGCTCTTCAGATATGTTTCAAGAGTAGCTAACTCTGACGATCATCCAGGATGACTTGTTTCTTTGGACACTTTCACACTTACGCCCAAGCCACTATAGGAGCTGTACCGGCGATCAGACCTCCAGAAACATCGAGTGATCCGACAGCCACCATTCTCCAGTGATTGGGGACGATTTCCTATAGAAAGTTGTAAATACTGAAAGATATTTGTTCTATAATGGGATGAGTACCTGAATTGCACCATATGACATCTCTAGGAATCCAGATTCGACTCCATAAATAACACCACTTGCAATCATCTGAGGGATAGACTGAGCAGTGACGGCAACGAGTGACCCGATGACTAGAAGACAAGACCCGCCCAGGAAGAAGTATCTGCGACCGAATATATCAGAGAGACGTCCACCAACAGTGACTATGATAGCCCCGCCTAGGTTCCAACTTGTCGAAATCCAAGTGAAGTTCGGTGAGGGTCCTAGATCGGCATTGATAGTCGATAGCATATTGGGTGGGATTTGAAGACAGAAAACATAAGAGTTATAGCATAGAACCAATGACTAAGTCCTATTAGCCTTGAAGTTCCACGTCTGAGTTGAACCTCGGGGTCTTACAAGGCATGCTAACGCGGTTTTCCAGGTGAAACCCACAAGTTCACCATTTTCAAGCTGCTCTATAATCGCATCGTCGATAGTTTGGTGGTACATAGTTGTTTTATAGACGCCTGACGAAGTGTCATCACTGGCTGGTGCTTCAATGTGATCTATGGAAGAATGCTTCTCTGTACTATCGATGTGTGCCATCTTGTCCATAGAGCACTTTTATGAGAAACAATAGCAAGTTATCATAATTTTAGTAGGATTAGATGTCTCATATTTGTATATTTTTTAAAAGCACCAATGTTGATGTACTCCTGGACCTGGGTCGTCCTTAGTCCCGACGACTAGATCATTCTGGCTTAGCCAAGTTAAGTTACTATGATGTTACCCCGGATGTCTCCCCGCAAACCGAGGGACTATAGAGCCGTAGTGTTGCCAAGATCCCCAGCACAAATTGGAAGTGCGCACTTTAAGTCCGAACAAGCCACCGCGAAACATTTTCCGGGTGGGGATGGTGTTAGGCCCAGGCCTAGCTTCTAAATCAAACTTCATAACTTGAATAATCTACTTATGAATACAGTTACCTTGAGTTTTTGATCTTATGATAATTATAACTCTATATGAAAACATGATGACTGACTGTTACTGTCTTGTCATCGAGCAGGAGCCCCTCCTGTTTCATTGATGTTTCGATAGGAGTATATTATTACAAGAGATTGATGTGATGAATTATCAAAAAGTGAGATCAAGAATTAAAGAGACAAAAGGGCAACTACTTTGATTGGTCAAAAGGCTAGGAATAAATAACAGGCTTTGTGAGGCGCCAAGATATGTTCACAGTACCGGTGTTATGGTTATTGGATACTCCATATGACACCTATTTTTGCACGACCAATAACCTAAGCGTATAGTGTTAATTAAAGTTTCACCTCCTCTCTGGCTCTCTTTATTATTCGACAGATTTTTATTATTGTCTAATCTTCTCACCGCTCAAGCAGGACTAGTCTTTCCACACGTTTCGCCATTCAGTTTCTCTGTTTAGATAGTGCCTCCCATTTAGTCGGAATGTCTCTTCCTGGATCGAGTGTATGCATGTGGAAGGATTTATTTTGACAATAAGGCGTAAGAGTCATTACGGCACCACGTAGTGTGGAATTTAGGATAACGCGAAGCCTCGAAGTTCCAGGTTGCATATGGATTGAGTCAAGATCATTCATCTTTTGTGTAGGACTCGTTGCATTTTGTCTGGGTAATTCTGACCAACATTGACTGCTTATTGCGTGATGTTCTCAAGATGAAACGACTACACGCTTGATTTTGGAGCCATGGTAACAAAGATGACTGTGACTTTTACGAACTACAACTTAATGAATCCATACTCTTTGTAAGAAAGACATATATATGGTTTTACGTGATTTTCAAGCGTGTACTACTTGGCTGCCGCATACTTCTTCCCCTGCGATTGTACAAATAGATGACACAGATTTCCACCAACTAACTGACCGTGATAGTGCTAGTCCCGCTAGGCAGCTTAGTTCCATTGGCAAACGCCTCGGTAACCATGAACATATTCTGCTCGAAATTACCAAGACGATATCCCATTTTGCTCCAAGCATCAAAATGGTTGGCTGTGTTGATTGTACCGCTGACATCGCCAACTTTCTTCTCAGCTTCGCTTCGCACAGAGAAGTATTGGGTGAAGGTCCTAGTGCCTTCGATTGATGGCTTGTTTACACGTTGGGCAGTGTAGAGGGCGTAGTTTCCGCCGTCTGAGGTGAAATTTCCTCTCAGGGTCCAGGGCTCACCTGGGGCAAGCACGTCCCAAGACTCGACGATGTAGAATTCAATGAGTGGATTGCGGGTCCATCCATACAAGGAGAGATAGCCAGGACCCTTGGGTTTGTACTGTCCTTGGTATTTTACGGTTCTGTATTGCATCGTCATTAGTAAATCCTAGCTGGATGCCTTCAAATGGGCAACTCACTTCCGGCCTGCTTGCCAACCAGTCCCAGCTACCATGCCGCCGCCGGATTGTCCATTCCATGAACATGAGTACTTCCCACCTCCTTGCTGCTGACAGCTGAACTGCCCCTGTCCCTCAGTCCACCACTGCCATGGATAATTCTGGCGTGTAGCGAGACTTTTGTCCACCGAGTTATAGTCGAGCTGTCCCGGACCGCTGGGTGCGGTGATAGCACTAGGAATGAGGGCTAGAGCTGTAGCGACGATAGCTGTGAATGAAACCATGATTTCTGTTGAGACGCGTTGTAGATCTGCTTGTTTTGCAACGAAACATGAAAGATATCCGATCTGGCTTTATACTGTAGGGAATGTAGCCAAAGCCAAAGGAATCGAAGACCCTGATTGCGCCTCAAATTAACAACCGGCCTTGGTCTGCGTAGTAGTCAAATATATCCGGTCTTTAGCCATTAGTCCATGAGGACTTCGTGAATGCAGTACGCCCCGACACCAGGCCAAGCTTCGATCGGAGTATTAACCTTGTAAACTCAAGACGATCAAGGCTGGGGTACATTGACGATCGTACGTCACGTTGATCTTCCCCACAATGTATATATCGCATTTCGCTGCCTGCTCATTGGTCAAGGTTGCACGGAAATGGCTAAACACCCAATGATACTGCCGATTGGTGGCTGAATACACTACCGGTGGGAAAGAACTATAGAATTATTACCTATAATGCCTCGGTAACTTTCAGTTTGTTTTATTTTTTATTTATCTGTGATTCGTTTTGTAGTCATGAAGACTTGTTTTCAAAGTAGGTATCCTCGCTAGTATATAAAGTCAGTGTGAATTTAAATCTATATAAACTGCAAATGCAGCACGATATAAAGCAAGCTTCATCGAAAAAGTTTTGTTTCTTCTAAGAATATGATTTCTTTTTCTCCCAGGCCTATTAATCCTATTTTTATCTGCCGACGAGAATCTTTGTCGTAGCACGTGAGCTATATCTAATTTTCGGTTAATAGCTTGTTACAGAAGTCCTGACAGGCATATAATAACAGGCCAATCACGGGCGACGGACGCAGTAGAGGTCCCAGCGCCAAGGTTCAGGATAGCTTTTAACCTGCGCATGGCTTCATCCGAGTCTTGAGTGAGGATCTATGGATTATGCTGGGTATACACAGTCTCGCCGCCGTGGAACAAAATAACCGGTGCCCTGACTAGCCAGTCTTCCTTATCCCCTTTTTACCGAAATTACTGGTAGACATCTAGTATTACAACGGAGAAAACCTGCCCGGTTATTTAAAACTTTTGCTATATTATTATTTCTTTTTCTCTTTTCTTTGGTGTCATAGAAAACCCCGGGCTAAATAAATAGAAGGTTTCAGAGCAATCACCGGCTTAGATGCAGCAACACACCAGACCATATATGCAGTATTATCCAGTGGGCAAAGCCGGAAGCAGCCGAATGTTGTTGGTTTATGATAGAATGATATGAACGAAAATAGTCTTGGGTGTGACTGCAGATCTCATCTATGAGGTGCATCTGTATAGAAGTAAAATATACAGATAAGGTTACTTGGATTCAACTTCAGATACACTCGCCACCCAGCTGCAGTGCCAAAACGCAATTTTGAAATTCAAGAGGTTAGTTTAAAGCGCGTCTCATTTATGTTGCACTTTCTTATCTTTATATGAATTTTCCCCGTAGTAGATCAATTCCTGAAAGCTTTTCTAGCAATCAAGACTATACATTGTCCAGGTGTTACGTTACTCTAAGCGATTTCTCTAGAACTACGACTACAACTACAATATCATAACTTTGTTTTGTGAGGTAAAAGACTTCAGACATTTCTTTTAAACCGCTCATGTTTTTAGCAAACTATTATGACCACAAGCATCAACGCTCGCACTACAGTATATATAGCTTTCCATTCCGAGAAAACCCCCATCCTCCTCCCTTGGACTCTATAGAGTACAGGACAACAGAACTCACCCCCTACAACCAATTTGAGGAACCTCGCCTCGATCTGTGGAGTAGGATATTGGCACAAACATAGACTGGGAACAAGATGAACAGGCTGCTCAAAACACCAGCTGAAGAACAAATACCAGCAACAAATCTTAAATAAACCCATCAGTACAATAAACCGAGAAGCTCCCTATAAATCAATACTCTCCTATCAAAAATCAAAACAAGACCGTTTATCACCGCTGAAAGTGCGGAAAACCCAAGCCCTACTCTGCACAAAGTCCGAACATCACCAACTATTCTTTACCCCTTGATATAAAGTGATATGTTTGTTTTAACTATAATTTCTATATTCCTCGTCGCTAGGAGATGGCGAGATGATGGGTTTCGATAGCATTAACTGTTTTTCAAAAGCTGCGCTCGGTAGAGCACTGCCTTATGCCAGCGATAAGAGATAGGGGGGGGTCTATGCTTTCTTTTTTTCCCGCGAGTGGTTTTGGATATGTATCATGTATCCCTCTACTAGTGATATGAATTGCACATACATATGCGTAACCTTCGTTACTCGATGCAGTTATTTTCTTTACTTTAGGTGTGAGCTAACATCTTGGTTTTCGACTACAGTCCAACGAACGGACTACAAGTGAATGTATCTTCTTCATTTTGGGCTATGGTAAGCACAGACGTGGAAATGCAGAATAGCAATTGCACTGACGTGACCATAAACGTGGTAAGTTTTTGTGGTTTTTGTTTACTATACAGAATGCGTTGGTGACGGATTCATGATTACGAGATGCCTCGATAGATATATATCTATGTTCATGCACAGCAAAAGAATTCCAAATACTTGATCGGAACCCTTCTTCCTCCCTCTCCACACATGGCGACAAAAACTAATCACAATCATTAATCCGAACTCGGTCGAAACTAACGTATGCCTCTCAGAATAAACCAGCCAGCCAGCCAGCCAGCCACACGGGTATGCTCCTCTACGCTAATCGAATCGCCAGTATCCGCAAATTACACCAAAAAAAAAACTGGAGGGGCAGGAATTCCAACGATGAGCGGGAGAAAAAACACACAGGTGTCCAGGGAATCAAATTCCTAAAAGAGTAGATGATTAAATTTAGGTATAGGTAGATGAAGGAAAATAAAAGTAAATCTCAGCTAAGCCCCGGGTAGATCGGGAAATATGGAGGAGGAGGGAGGTGGGTATTCTGTTGTCAGCTTCTCTCTTTTTATCACTGATTAGTATAGTGAGATAACCCAAAAACAACCCGCGACGATGTGGCATTGCTTAATTGCTTAGACGGTGGAGACGGCGTATTGTGTAACCCCTTGCATATGGATGAGGCTATTCAGATCAGATCGCCTTTTGGGAGGAAGTGGCCGGGGAAAGGGGAATTGCAAGATAAGCCTTAAGATATAGTATGTAGTAGGCTGGCGCACGTCAGAAACTCAGAACCAGGTGGTGGGAAACCTGGGGAAATGCATGGCGATTTTGACGTGGCTGAGGACGATACAAGTAGAAGATGGTGCAGTACCAATACCAGTTAGTTACCAGTACGTGTGTACGAAACGTAAATAATAATAAATAATAATAATAATAATAATAATAATAATTTAGCTTCGTGTGTAGGTAGGTAGGTAGGTAGGTAGGTTTTTAGGACTGCGGGGGATGGAGGGACCGGCACTACTTCGTACAGAACATAACATGGTTTTGCTTTGTGGATATGGAATACGGATAGGACAGTAGTGTTGATGATAAGCTTCGATAGCCTAAACTTACCTTGTCTCCAACCGAGGAAGAACTGGGTGGAGGGGAAGGAAATAAGTTAGGATTTTTGGAGAATCATGAAAAGTTAGATTGGATTTGGACGATGTGTTTTGCAGTTGGGGAAGGGATACATTTATGATATATCTACGACAGTATCTATGGTCTATCTATCATGTATTGTGAACGTGTAGTGAGTGAGTTGCTGCTTGGTAGCTTGGCTGCTTGGCTGCAGCATCTGGTGGTCCTGGACAGCAAATTGGCGGCCTCAGGCGAGAAGGCCGCAAGGGAAGATGATGTGTAGAGTATGCATAATTGTATATGTACTGTACCGTATTGTACAAATTAGAAATACGCTCTTACTGTAATGTAATAATATAATGGAAACACCCGCACTGCACATCACTCCTCCAGATGACGTAACCCCAATCAAACCCACCCCGTTGTTGCTCCTACCCAATCATCTCGATCCGTTTTCCAATCATTTCCCAATCCGTCGCTTGCTCGTCTTGGTGTGGTGCATCCCATACAAGTAAAAGAGAGTCTGTTGGTAGGAGGAGAGGAGCAGAGGTAGGATCGGGTCAGTACTTGTAAGGACAAGAGGTTGAAATAAGGTTCAGCATAGCCTCCAACAAACTTTCACCTATCGAGCCATCCCCATCTATCTCTTCTCGGTTTTCACCCATCCATCACCCATGCAAGGGATTCGTGGGTCAATATCTCTCCCTTGCTTGCTTTAAGTAATAAGTTTAACCCAACCAACTACTGTACTGTACAGGAAAGTGCTTTGGTACTTCTATACTTCTTCTACCTAGTACTGTGCTGTACTTGTACTGTACAGTAGGTTGTCAAACACCACCAAGGCTGACAAGCCTGACCCGCCGACCAGCCCAGGACACCGTCTCCTCGTTTTGGGATGGATCTTCGGGCTGTGTCGCGTACTGAGCCTTTGTACTGTACGGTTGTGGGGGAGAGAATGGATTAAATTGTTCCAACGAGTGCGGAGTAAGGGGGCCGAAAAGAGGTTCTTGGTCTTCTTGGGACTTACGCAAGCTTGTCGCGGACGATGTGTGGGCCAAGCACCAAACAAGCACAGGACACTCCTTGGCCCATACTTTTCCAACGGGCGGAAGAGAAAAAAAGAAAGACTTACGGGGATTGGGAATTGGGAATTGCGAATTGGAATTGGGTGATTGGGTGCTGGGGTGATTGAGGCACTGGGAACTGGGAACGGGGGAGAACTTCCAGTACTACCAAAAATGATCTACAGTACAGTACGTACAAACATTGGTATTTTAATCTTGATTCGACCTCGTAATTCTAATAAGAAAACGCGTATGGCTGGAGGTAGCGGCGTACCGTACTGGCTTTCCATTGATAGGAGGGAACGTAGGATAATGTTGGCTCGGATGGGTTTGGGTGGGGTTTGGGATATTATTATTGGTGTTAAACGGGTATTTCCTTTGTATTCGTCTATAGGGAGTATATAGAGATGGAGTACTTTGTACTGTACAGTGAGAGAGTACGTACATGTTATCAACAAGGGTTTTTAGGGCGAAGCAAGGAACCGGATCACCTTGACTGGTAATAACAACCCAATCGTAATCAATAATAACATAATACTAATACTAATAATACTAATACTAATAATACTAATACTAATAATACTAATACTAATCATAATAATTACAATAGTAATTACAGCAGCAGTTCGGGGGAAATTAAGAGATGATGGTCTGGGGTAGTAGCTTCTTCTTACTTCATAACTTGGAGGTCTAAAGCGTGTTAAGGCTGCGCTTGTGTAGTTAAATACGGGGATGAAATAGCAGCCGTCGAACTCTACTACCTACATTGAACTCTATTAACAGCATCCGACTGGTTATGGCGAGGACTATAGTAAAATAGTGACATCTTTTGAATATGAATAAGAAACTAGGCTGACTCAACGTCCGGTACATACCATACCATACCATACCATACCATACTGTATAAAGATTAAACTAGAGGGAATAAATATAAGTGTTATTAACATGGTAAATAAACCAACCAAGGTAAAAGATAGATTCATATAATAGACACAGAAACACAGAAACACAGAAACAACGATAATAACACCATAATCAAGCGTAAATATTGCAAATATAGCAAATATGGTAATTGTATATCGTATGATATGTGTATGTGTATGCACACCTACTTCCCTCTATACAATACTGCATAGTACAGTACAGTACAGTACAGTACATGCATGCATATGGCACGACGTATGCATCACCAGCAAACCAGGTCGTCGTCATCAGCCATCAGCCATCAGCATCAGCATCATAAACTTCACCATGATATCTGGCCATCCACCCATCCACCCATCCACCCATCCACCCCCGTCCACTGATATCCACTTACAGTTGAGTACCGTATAGTCCGGAACAGCAGAACGGTAGATACCCAGAACCACCAACCCAGCACCCAGCACCCAGCAACACCCAACCCCCAACACCTTTCCACCTTTCTTTTCCTTCATGTAACCCTCAACATCACATCCACACTTCCACACACTCACTCTCGCCAGACTACTGCAATAACCTGACCCCCTTGCGGCATATCACCAATACCGCGTCCATGATTGGCCCAATCCATTGGAGATCCACCAGCTCAGCCACCACCGCGAACCATCACCACGCATCACATCCCTGTCGCCCGTCGACGCATCCGTGAACTGGTCGGCTTGGCAGTTGCCCGGTTCCTTTTTGTCCTTTTTGTTCCTCCTCCTCCCTCCCCACCACCACGACCACCCTTCCCTTGGTACAGTACACTAGGCCGGGAGACTCGACTTACATACAGTTCAAATCATGCCCCGGTCTGACGCTAGCGTACTAGCGTTGCCTTTCCATGGCGGAGCCGCGCTATTCGACTCTGCGTATTGCCTTTTGACTGACTTATATAGACTTATATCATGCAGCTGAATCCGCCCTTCACTCTATCCCATCCCATCTCGTCTCGTCTCGTCTCATCGTCTCATCTCAGAAAGTAACGTCTTTTTGTGCATGTTTTCCCATTGCACGCAATAAATACACCTGGAAACTACCGCTTGCAATAACGATTTTGATGATTGACAACTGTTGAGCACATCCTACTACTGAGCTTTATATGAATATAACCCATTGAGCACGACACCAAACACCTTGAGCATTTGAAGGATAGAAAGCTATAGCCAGCATGGTGTTCATACGTCAATTGCTCCTTGGAGCTGCATTCGGTACATTCCCCTTCTCTTCTCTTCCCATCACTCACTCCCCTCCTTTCCCCGCAACAGTCTCCCAAATACTCCCAAACACTCCCAAACACATCCCAAATGTCAGCATTCACACCTAACACTCACCAGCCCGCTCAACCCTTTCTCAAGTAAACGTCAGCCCCGGCGGCAACGCGAACAATCCGAGCTTCAAAATCGCCATTCCCTCATCCTCCACCATCTCCTCCTCCGCCGCCGGCCCCATCTACTTCTCCATTACCACCCCCTCCAACTTCCAATGGGCTGCAATTGGAACCGGTGCCGACATGGGCGGCTCAACCATGCTCGTCATATATGCGGACGGTAGTGGAAACGTCACCATCTCTGGCCGCGTTGGACGTGGAGAAGTCGAGCCTCTCAACGATGCTGCTACGCAGAGCGGATTAACGCTGCTCGCAGGCAGTGGCGTGGCCGCTGATGGTGCCATGACCGCGAATATTAAGTGCACGAGCTGCAGACTCCAGGGAGAGAAGAGTAGCTCGAAATGGATTTTTGCCTCCAGGCAAGGAACGGCGCTGAACTCGAAGAGCGCGTCAGCGGACTTACAACAGCATAATGGGGCACACTCGGCCTTCTCGGTTGATCTTAGCCAGGCATCTATTGCCCAAGATGCGAACCCCTTCGTTGCATCTGGGGGCAACCCATCTAGTCCGGGGAGTGGAACCACCTCGGGATCGAATCCTTCGAGTACAGGTACATCTGGCGGATCGACGTCGGGAGGGTCAAATAGTGGCACCACGGTAATAATCTCGGCAGCGACAAAGAAGAGACAGGATTACCAAAAGGCCCATGGAATCGTCATGGGCGTAGCGGTCGTTCTACTTTTCCCCATTGGCGCGATGTTCATGCGTCTCGTGGGTTCACCATGGCTACATGGTGCTCTCCAACTCTTCTCTCTCGCTGCTCTCATCGTCGGATTTGGACTCGGGGTGAAACTTGCTCAAATCACTGATCTGGTACGTTCCCCAAACCCCTTTTATCCTTTCTGTGAAGTGCGAAGGAGGTCACTAACTTCTTGGCTTTTAGTTGTACAAATCCGATGGTCGCGCCCATACAATCTTCGGCACCGTCCTCCTCGCTCTCTTCCTTGTTCAACCTATCCTCGGCGTGGCCCACCACACCGCCTACAAGAAGCACCAATCCCGCACTCATGTCTCCCACGCCCATATCTGGTTTGGACGCCTCATCATGGCGCTCGCTATCATCAATGGTGGTTTGGGCCTGAAGTTGGCGGCGAACTCACGCGGTGGGAATATTGCTTATGGGGTGGTTTCGGGAGTGGTAACGTTGGCATATGTGGCTTTTGTGGTGATCAAGAGGAAGGGTGGGGATGGCACTGGAAGGAAAGTTGGCTTCAACGGCCTAGGAGGACGCAAGGAAGGCAGACTCGCGAGTGAGAATAGCATCGAGATGCGCGCCGACAGCCATAACTGAAGGAAGAATACTTCACGTACTTAAGTGATGAAATTTCAGGGTTTGGGACAGCGACGGGAGTTTTTGGATTAGATATGGGGATGTTTCTTCTGGGCGTTAAGACACTGTTTTCGTGGGCTTGGAGTGAGTGATCCAGATATTGCTCTTGGATGGCCATATAACGAAGAGGCATATTTTTAACAAATCTCTGATCTTCCTGGCTCTAGACTCGGATGTTTTCTTTTAATTTTTAAGTAGCTAAACAAAACTTCAAACAAAATAACACAACACATAAAGCACTTGCATTCAATTCAATCCCTTCCCTTCCCTCAAGAGTGAAAGTATCTTGGGTTTGACGTCTTGCTTTATCATATCATACCAACATCATGCAACATTCCACGCAACAAAAAGTTCTCAGATCATCGCACGACTTCTCTCCCCTGTCTTTCCCCTCTTCTTCTCTTTTACTCTCGTTTTAAAGCCCACTACGAATGAAATTTTGTAGACCAATATTTTGTTATTTTTGGGGGGGGGGTATAGATAGAAAAGAAATTGAAATGAGAGGGAGAGGAGGGGAGAAAAGGAGAAGAGAAGAAGAGAAAAAGGATGTTTAAATATAACTACAACAACAACAACAACATGTAAAACTGAGTGTTTTATCTTGCGATTATCTGTGTATTAATGCATAGGGAGGATCTTCATCATAGGGGAGTGAATGTTTTAATCATACCCAGCTAGGGTAGCTCCACCATTTTTTTCTTTCTTTTTTTTTCCTTAATGGTTGATGTGGCTTTTTTTTTTATATAACACTAAGCTAGTTTTTTTTGGAGCCTTTTGGGCTTTTAAGGGTCCGTGGATATGGGATGGGGTTGATGGGGTTGATTGGGATTATTGTAGTTGAGTGTATAGTGCAGCCGCGCGGTGTGGTTACTTTCACGTGTGCTGCAAAATGATTGATGGGGAGTTTCCACATATAAGTGGATTTGGTGGGTCGTATACAATCAATCTCCTCTTGGATGTTTCCTTCAACTGCGCAGTAGGTGAGAACTTCCGCACAAATAACTTTTCCATTACGGTGTCGGTCTTTGTTGATGCTATTCTTCGAGGGAAAAAAGGAACAAAAAAGCCTTTGGGATATATAGTAAGCGGAGGGGATATTGTTGTTTTGCACATTGGTTTAGGATAGATCTCTCTGTAGCGTGGAAAAAATACTTACTCTGACGAGTAAGAAAAGGGGAGGATAAATTTAGATTGGACAGTGGAAATGAAAATGATGGCGAGTTTTAATTATGACGATGACTATGAATTGATGATGTGGTGGCTGTTTTTGGAATTACAACTCAACTGGTCTTTTGTTTACTTTATTGCTAAGGTGGGTGGGAAAATAACCACTGTTCGTGGATTCGGGATTAGGTAACATTTATGTCACTTGATATTGAAAAAGCTAATGCGAATATTGAAGGTATTACAGATCTCTTGCATTCATTCGTTTCCATATTAAGTTTCATTGATAGTGAGGAGAATATTGTATGACTCCACTAAGTTGTCACCTGGTAGTGAAACATGGAGCACTGCAATTCAAACGCCTTTTAATTTATTTGGTCCCGATATTGCTTTTATTTCATGATATAGTATGCCTATGCTGCAACCTCAACCCGCCGACTCTTACTCAGGCTCTCGTTAAAAACATCTTGCGCCTCGCCATTCTCCTGATGCGCATCCTGCACAGGAGCCTTCCTTCCATTCGTTCCAGACCTGGTGCTACTGACACCGTTTACATGTCCATTTGGACCTTCTTTGGGCGGTGCCTTGAAGCCCTCACCCATGTCCGAAGAATCCACGTAAGCTTCCAATCCAGCGCCCGCTCGAGGATACTGCGCCGTATGCTTTTTATGCAACTTCAAAACCCGCTTCAGATCGTCGTCCGTGTACTCGTTGACGAACTTGCATTGGCCCAACGGTGCAGGAACCGCTAACCTCAGAGCGCCATCGCGAGTTTTCAGGATTGCGGCTGTCCCTTTCTCGATCACGTCGTCGTTATATAATGGATGGTCGATACTGAGACCAGCTCGTGAAAAGAGTTTCAAAAGCCTGGTGTGGTCCTCTTTGGGTAACATGCCACGGTCGAGAGCCAGGGTTGCCGTGTAGGCCATGTCTATGCTAATCGCATGACCGTGTCTCAGCGGTGGATTTGGCTGAAGTTCGTGGAACGGTGACCATCTGTTTCGCATCAGCTTCAAATTTCACAAAAAGAAGAAAAAAAATAAACAGATCTTTTGCGGTGCCTTACGTATGTCCATATGCAATGATTCGATCAAGCATGATTTCATGAAGGTTCGGTGTCTCCAGAACCAACATCTCGTGAATAGCATCGTAACATATCTCATTTGCAATCTGCCTTAGTTCCAGATCTTCACACTGATAATGTCCAAACCTCGTCTCGATAATATCTTCACAGTATTTATCCAACTTGTCAAATGTTTTCAGATCTGCACACGAGCTTATTTTGATTATCTCTGCAAAACCGTTGCGGACTTGTGCGGTAGGAAGTGTTTTCAGGAAGCTAAAATCTAGAAAGGTCCAGATAGGTGCATGATAAGCCCCTAGGCGATTCTTGTAATTGCCATAGTTGACAGCGACTTTGATGCTGACGCTAGCGTCAATGAGACCGATGACTGTTGTTGGGACACGGATGAAGTTGGTGTTTCTCCGATAGCAAGCACATGCAAATCCAGCAACGTCTGTGACAAGTCCTCCTCCAACTACCAGCACTGGTTCTTTTCGGATGATTCCAAAATTTGTCATGGAGTCAACTATTCCGAGCAGGGTCTCCATGCTCTTCGCTGTTTCGCCTACAGGCATAGCGTGGAAAGTAAGCGGGAGATTGTGATGGTCGAAGTACTTTTGGATTTCTTGGCCGTAGAGCGATTTCATGTTCTCGTCTAAAATAGTCAGGACGCGCCCCCATCGCGAGTAGCAAGCGGCGAGTTGCTTGTTGGCGGGATTGAGCACTCCCTCAACGAAAGCAAAATCATATTTGATTTCTTCATAGCCGCACACCGCGAACCCGTTGTCCGTCTTTGAGACAGTTGCTTTCATGTCCGACATTTTTGAATGAACAAGGTGAGATTCACGACAAAAGATAAAGAGTAATTGCTCTAGGATGGAAAATGCTGAAGTTACTTGAAACGGATACTGAGGAATACCAAATATATATGGCGACAAATTCCATGTTGGAACATAAGATTCAAGGTTCATGGCGGAAACTAGCTTGGGGAGTTGACGCAATACATTTCTAGCATGTTCCTCTGGCAGATTAACACACTTCCACGTATACTAGCTTGAGTTGATTTTGCTTTTGATTTTGGTACCTTTCCCGTCAATGTGTGGGGATCACATTCCGACCCGCATAATCACAACATCATCATTGTGGTCCTAAGCAATTTGTGAATTTCTTGGACGGTTCAGGATTTGCACTTCTCTGCATTAAAGGTAGTACATGGTTACAACTCACTCAAAAATGACTATAGTGACGTACTTGATAGTTTATGTGATTCATCCACCTTTGTAAAGTATTCTAGTCCCGACCTGCCATAAGCATAGCTGCAATTAAAGTGTACAATTTTAACGGCCACTTAGCATTTTCTACTCTCTTTACCCAGTTCTGTAAAATATGAGCGTGGAAACAGAAACTGCGATCAACTCTTCCAAAAACTACAAAGAGAAAGAGGAAATATGGGTGAGTGAAACAAAATACAGTTGAATCTTAGTCACTAAATGAAACAGTTTGACGATGGACGAGAAGAACAACTCCTCCAGTATGTAACGGAGCAGCTGGAGGGCAAACCCAAGAACGAGAATCGACCACAGACTGTCATCAGTCTCATCGATGACTTTGGTGTCAACCACGCTTACATGATGAACGTGGGTTCCAGGAAGGGAAAGATAGTCACAGATCTTATACAAGAACATAAGCCACAGATCATGATAGAATTGGGTTGCTATGTTGGATACTCGACGGTCCTGTTTGCTGCAGCATTGAGAGCAAGTGGAGGAAAGGAATACATCTCATTCGAACGAGAACCCAAATTTGCACAAATTGCTGCAGCTATGGTGGAGCTGGCGGGTTTGTCCGATGTCGTTCGTTTTGTGGTTGGACCTAGTTCCAGCAGTCTGGTACTGGAAAACAAGGCTGGCCGTCTTAGCAGTGTTGATATGGTGTTTCTCGACCATAACAAACCTGCGTATGTAAAAGACCTGAAGATCCTGGAGACTGTGGGAGCTATCAAAGTTGGCTCGGTGCTAGCTGCGGACAATGTCATTGAGCCTGGAAATCCATCTTATCTTGCGTATGTTCGTGGCGATTCCGATGAGAAGAGAAAACAGGCTCGCGAGGTGGAGCATTCGAAGTTTACCAGCTTTCCCGATGAAACTGTTAATCAGTACAAAGAATACGCTGCTGATGATACTGAGTTACCAGGCATACCTGAGATTATCTATGAAAGTCATATCATGCATAGTCATGAACCAACAGGTGTCCCAGATGGTGTGGAAGTCACCATTTGCAAGTCATTTCCAAAATAGAGTCTAGATTCACTTAAAATTACAGCTATTCGTCTCCACAAGTTCTGCATTTCATTAGATAGGAAACATTTTGCCGGTACTAACATTCAGCTGTCTCCATCTGGCTCCGTACCAACTAGCCAGCACTAATTTCCATGGCCAGTAGAGATGATTCAGCGCAAGCCATGGTAGAGGGTCCCACCAAACAAATACAGGGTCCCTCCAAGTGGAAATATGAAGGACGCATTCCAGTAGTTGATGAATAGCAGCAAGTCGAGATTGGTCAGAGGCTAGAAGTAGATCCAACACAGAAGCGAACCCCAGAACAACCACATCATGTGCTGCCCAATAAAAACCGCCTCTTGACTGAAGTTTTGGTTGCAGTATTTCTCCTCTTTCATTTCCATTCAACGCTTCTAGATATCTAACTGCGAGTTGGATTTCAATACCTTCAAACAAAACAATAGCAGTATGACATCTCGGATTGCATTCTATCGGAACAATGCTTCCACGGAAACCGCCATCACAAGGTGTGTAGTGAATCAGAAAGTCGAAGCTGAGATGACCAGTAGGGTTGTTTCCAAGACTAGTAGCATAATCTTGTGTGAACTTTAGCATCTCTTGATAAAGTATAGAGTTGACATCCAGCTGATGGTAATGCATAAGCACTGATGCACTTGGACAAGCCGTAAAAGCCCGCACCTTGCCATTGACAATCACAGCTTGCGTGCAGTACTCTTCACCACCTTCGATAAATTCTTGCAAAATCCACCTCTGGCCCTTTCCATAATCCAAGGATCGAAGTACTTGCTCAGCGACGTCTAAGTTTTGTGGACCAATCAGTGGAAGTGAGCCACGTGTAGAATCGTCCATGTTTGCACTTTTAATCATAAACCTGACGCCTGCTCCGGAGTCTTTGATCAATTGCAGCACACCACAGACGTCTTTTGGGCCACTTAATGAGTACCAATTCATACGGGCCAACTGCAGCTCAGATGTTTTTTTCATAAATTTAAGCTTATCGTCGAGGGCCGTGATACTCTGTTCGTCAAACTGGAATGCCTTGCACTTGGTCTTTTCTTGGATCGCGTGAGCAAGCCTAGCATCTTCAACAGCTGTCGCTACACCAGAACAGCTGATCCACAAATCAATCTGCTCGGAAAGAATAATCTCAACAACCTGTGATATATATGCTTGCATTCCATGGCACTTAGGATCTTGGAGATTGAAGAATTTGCTGATCGACCTAGAGAACTTTCCACATGACACGTTTCCCGGCTCCTTAAAGCCAGCCCCAAATACCTCACAACCACCCAGATACATCGTCCTGGCTAGAACGAGACCTTTTGTCATTCCCACTCCAGTAATCAGGACTCGGGGTTCACAGAAGTTCTCTTTCATGAGCGAGCGCCGAGGTGGACGTACTATTCGTACTTGCTGAAGAGCGAAGGCAATGATAGTTATAAAAGCACTAAAAGGCAGCAAAATAATACTGATAGATACAATAAGAACATTTCGGAGAAGATGTAAAATCCACGAATCATTAGATTGTAGGGCTAGCATATTGGAAACCCAGGTTCCGTAAGAATTGCTCTCTAACAAAGTTGAATTCTGCGCTGTAAAGTTCTTCCCAACTTCGGGGTCACTAGATGCTCATGAGGTGATGTGAACTAGTTCAGGTACACAATTCCGTCACATTGATCAAAACTCTATTACGTCAAGATATTGTCACTAGCTTGGGCGAGACATTTTTAGTGAGCGTTGAACCGACCTTATCCTTACCCGCCTCACGGGGCACACCTACTATGATGTGGAGATGATGTTAGTAAACTCGCAACTCGCGTTAACTAATTAAGGGATCATTTTGTTTTCTAGATTTATGTATATGTTGACCATAGACCGATCATTAACTTTAGTGCTACTCTTTTGGTGACATTTTCGTTATTTTTATCGCAAGAAAAACATTACAAGTCAAGTTGCTATACAGTGCAGCCAAACTCAATATGACTCCGACAGTTTCTACTCCTAGTCTTAACTGAATGAAATTGGATTTTAGAAACCATTTTATGTCCTGTACTCTACCTATCTCTGCCATATGTTGGACCAAGAACAGGAGCATTATCTAATATCGTTTCAATCTCTTCCATTAACTCAGGGGTGAGGACTCTAATCAATTTGAGATCCTTAGAGTTCTCATGAATTTGCTGAGGAGATGATGCACCAAGGATAATCTTTAGACGGTTAGCATCTTTCTCACTGCCCAAATGGATATTCCTACCGTTGAAACATTCTGGTTCTTAGCTACCCATGCAAGAGAAAGGGCAGCAATTGTCCCGCCTAAGCGGTCCGCTACCTTTGTTAATTTCTTGATCTTCTCAACTTTTGCATTTCCTGCTTCGGTTTGCAACTCCTCTATAGTTGATGAAAATGTTGCTCCATTCGTTCTTAGTCGAGATTCTTCAGGGATACCATCATTGTATTTCCCCGTCAACAAGCCACCAGCAAGAGGACTCCACACTGTTGTTCCGTAGCCATAGTTCCGGTACAAGGGAAGGTACTCGCATTCAACAGCGTCACGATCAAATGCATTCATTGTATTGTGGCTGCTCTGTGATCGGCGCAATTAAACCATATCGATCTGCGATTTCTGTTGCGTCTGTGATTTGCGAGGCGGT
>Ga0247734_1000916_pt1 | contig 23773 bp, 24 predicted proteins | sample UWRJL103311B2_FD_180933 | JGI IMG/M metagenome (GOLD analysis project Ga0247734, IMG submission 180933) | Plant litter microbial communities from Arlington Agricultural Research Station in Wisconsin, United States - UWRJ-L103-311B-2 | ecosystem: Environmental > Terrestrial > Plant litter >... | reverse complement strand
GTAAGTAATAGTTTATTCCTGGTTGAGTTATAATCAAAACCACCAGGCAAATTTGTTAATGCCATGTATATTGTAAATTAAATAAATATCTTTTGATTTGTTTTCCGGCGCATGGACAGTTTCCTTAAAAGGAGGCGGAAACCGGAGAGCCGAAATGAATTAGTACGAAGTACTAACGCAAATATAGTGTAAATGTGTTAATGTGCAAATTACTTTAATTTAATAAAACTCAGCGGTTTAGTTAACACTATCCAAACTGGGTAGTTATCTACCCTGATAATGCTTTAAGTGATATTTATATTAATTTAGCCCAACAGCAATACCTTTATGAATAAACAGCAGGTGCTTATTACCGCCATAGATATTTACCGGTTCAGTATCCCGATGGAGCCATTTACCATTGCCACCGGCACGATGGACCATGCGCAGAATGTTTTTATCCGCATCCATACCGACGCCGGTTTTTATGGCGTGGGCGAGTGCTCGGCCTTCCCAATGATCGTGGGTGAAACGCAGGATACCTGCCTGGTAATGGCCCGCGAATTTGCCAGACTATGGATGGGACAAAACGCGCTGGACATCCCCGCACGCATGCAACAGCTGGATAGCTTTACCGCCGGCAATACTACCATAAAAAGTGCCTTTGATATTGCCCTGTATGATATTGCTGCCAAAAATGCAGACCTGCCGCTATACCAGTTTTTGGGCGGAGAAAAACGTATTGTAGAAAGCGATATCACCATAGGCATTAGCACACCTGAAGCTATGGCAAAAAAAGCGCTGGAATTTAAAGCATTGGGTGCCAATATCCTGAAGGTTAAGCTGGGTAAAGGTGCCGAAACAGATGTGGAGCGCATTAAACAGATTCGCGCGGCGGTAGGAGATGAGATGAAGATAAGAGTAGATGCCAACCAGGGCTGGAGCTTTGATGAAGCAGTTTTTGCCCTACAGGCAATAGGTGAATACGATATAGAGTTTTGTGAGCAACCTATGCGCACCTGGTATAATGACGACCTGCCTGCGCTGATGCAGTTATCGCCCGTAAAAATTATGGCTGATGAAAGTGTTTACAGCCATCACGATGCCCGTATGCAGATAGAAAGCGGCAGCTGCCATTATATCAATATTAAAATGGCCAAATCTGGCGGAATAACAGAGGCTAAAAAGATTCATGACACGGCTGCCGAACGCGGCATACCCTGTATGATGGGCGGCATGCTGGAAAGCCGCATAGCCCTCAGCGCCAAGCTGCACTTTGTTTACGCCAGCCCCAATATTTGCTTTTACGATATGGATACATGCAAATTGGGTCACCTAATAGACCCATGCACCGGCGGCGCGAAATACGATTGCTACCACCTAACCATCAGCGATGCCCCCGGTATAGGCGCAGATGCCGATGGAGATTTTTTAGCGGGATGTGAAAAGTGGAGTGTTTAATAATTGTCAGATCAGAATTTACAGAATTTTATAATTTTCAGAATGAGCTAATCAAATTCTGGTAATCCTTTAATTCTGTAAATTCAGATTCAGAAACAGTTTACTTACTCAATTTCGCAAAGTATTTATGAAACAATGGGATGGTTTCTATGCCCTTGTAGTAATTATAAATATCATACTTTTCATTTGGCGAGTGCAGGGCATCGCTATCCAGGCCAAAGCCCATTAGTACGGTTTTAAGGCCCAGTTCGGCTTCAAATAAAGCTACGATTGGAATGCTGCCACCGCCGCGGGTTGGGATAGGGTCTTTACCAAATGCTTCGGCAATAGCCTTTTGGGCTGCTTTGTAAGCAACACTATCGGTAGGGGTAACCACCGGTTCGCCGCCGTGGTGAGGCGTAATTTTTACCTTAACGTATTTGGGCGCTATGGACAGGAGATGATCTGTAAACAATTGCGTGATCGTTTCTGAGGTTTGGTTTGGTACCAGTCTCATCGAAATTTTTGCGCTGGCTTTTGATGGCAGCACAGTTTTAGCACCTTCGCCAATATAACCGCCCCAGATGCCGTTCACTTCCAGCGTTGGGCGTGTGCCGGTACGCTCAAAGGTGGTGTAACCTTTTTCGCCCCAAACTTCGGCAATGTCAAGGTCTTTCTTGTATTCTTCCTCATCATAAGGAGCTGCGTTTAATTCTTTTCGCTCGGTTTCGGTGAGTTCGGTAACATCATCATAAAAGCCCGGTATAGCAATATGGTTATCTTCATTATGTAAGGATGCTATCATTTTAGCCAGGATAGTTGCCGGGTTGGCTACTGCACCACCATACACGCCGGAGTGTAAGTCGCGATTAGGGCCGGTAACTTCAACCTCTAAATAAGAAAGCCCGCGCAGGCCGGTTTCCAGCGAAGGGCTCTCCATGCTGATCATCGAAGTATCAGAGATCAGCACCACATCAGCTTTAAGGCGTTCTTTATTGGCTTTTACAAAAACGCCCAGGTTGTTAGAGCCCACTTCCTCTTCGCCCTCAATCATAAATTTAATGTTGCAGGGCAGGGTATTGGTCTGCATCATCAGCTCAAAAGCTTTTACATGCATATAAAACTGGCCTTTATCATCACAGGCACCGCGTGCATAAATTTTACCATCGCGTACGGTTGGCTCAAAAGGCGGGGTTTTCCAAAGCTCCAGCGGATCTGCCGGCTGCACATCATAGTGGCCGTAAACCAAAACTGTAGGCAACGATGCATCAATGATCTTTTCGCCGTAAACAATGGGGTAACCAGCGGTTTGGCAAACCTCCACATTATCGGCACCGGCATCGGTTAGTTTTTTAGCTACGTAGTCTGCCGCGTTTAAAACATCGGTGGCGTATTTTGGGTCGGCGCTAACGGATGGAAAGCGGAGGAGTTCAAAAAGTTCGTCCAGCAGGCGCTGTTTGTTTTCTTCTATATATTGCTTGATAACTTGCATGGTGTTATAAATATGCAGCAAATATAGGGTTTTGCCTTTGATGATGATCCAAGGAGATTTTAAAACCAAAGGAAGACAGAAATGCTTTTAATATCGAATAAAGAATTTTGAATGCTGAATTTCGAGATACTTTATCATTCAAAATTCAGCATTCGCTGTTCAATATTAATTGCACACTAAATAATTGCAGAAATTACACTTTTTCTACTACAACAGCTGTACCATACGCCAGTACCTCGGTAATGCCCTGCATTACTTCGTTGGCATCGTAACGCATGCTGATAATAGCGTTTGCACCCAGCGCCTGCGCATGTTGGATGAGCAGGTGATAGGCTTCTTCGCGTGCATTCTCGCAAAGCTCAACATAAACAGAAAGCCTGCCGCCAAACAGCGATTGGATGCCGCCGGCAAAATTGCCTACAACACTGCGGCTGCGTACGGTAATACCGCGTACTACGCCCAGGTGTTTAACTATTTTATAACCTTCTAAACCTGTACTGGTGGTGATGAGTGAAGTATCCATGGGTGATTGATATGGGTTTTATATTATAGATGTTATTTCTTTAAAAATGTTACCATAGCCGGATTCACAATTTCGGCCTGTTCAATATAGGGCAAATGGCCGGCATCGTCAACAGGTAAAAACTCCGTCTTCAGCACGCTCCTCACCGAATCGCTGTAGCTGAACGGGACAGTTTTATCATCCTTACCCCAAACCAGCAACACCGGTTTGTTTTTTGTGTTTAGGCAAGTGTTACTTTCGCGTGCATTGTAAACATAATTAAACTGTGTAGATACCAGCGCGTGGCGAAAGCCCTTGTATTCCATTTGCGGGATATATTGCTCTACCCAGGTAGGGTGTTTATCAGGGTATTTAAAATCCTCCAGCTGGCTTAAGGCGCGTTTATCGGCACCAATTATTTCTTTAAAGGTGGTGATGTAAGAAATAGCATCAGGTTTGGTGAAATTGTATCCAGGGTCTATCAGTATCACTTTATTCACCAGGTTAGGATAAGCGCAGGTAAAATCGGTAGCCACCATGCCACCGAAGGATACACCTACCAGGCTCACCGGTTGTTTCAGGTCCAGCTTTTCTATCAGTTCTTTTAATTGGGTTAGATAGAGATGTTTATTATACACCACATCCGGGCGGTCTGAAAACCCGCGGCCAAACTGATCATACCGCAGCACGCGGAAGCCATGCTCGGTGAAATATTCATAGGTTTCGTTCCAGATATAATAAGGCACGCTGAAGCCGTGGATCATGATCACTACTTTGCCTGAGTCGGGTCCGTCGAGTTCATAATGGGTAACGCCGCCGCTTAATTCAATATAACTGCCATTGGTATTTTTGCGCAGGTTGTAGGTAAGTTCTTTGGTTTCTTTATTCAGGCTGAAGTACACAATGCCAATTACAGCGGCAACCAAAACAATAACTACGATAATAACCGTAAGCAGGCGTTTAAAAAATTTCATTACAGGAAAACAGGTTGTTTATAATAGGAAATAAAAGTAATAGAATTATTTAATTTTGCACCACAACAATATTTGAAATATATGCGCATCAGCATCATCGGATCGGGCAACGTAGCCACCCATTTATCGGCAGCGCTAAAAAATGCGGGCCACCGTTTGGTGCAGGTTTACAGCCCAAATATGCAGCATGCAGCTTTGCTGGCGTACCATGTAGGGGCCGAAGCGGTTGATGACCTGAAGGATCTGACGCCGGAAACAGACTTGTTTATTATTGCCGTTAAGGATGATGCCATTGCCGAAGTTATCCCCCGTTTGTCTACTCTTAATAAACTTGTTGTACATACTTCCGGCGCGGTGGAGCTACAGCGATTGTTAAATTTCACGCCAAATGCCGGCGTATTTTACCCGCTGCAAACCTTCAGCAAAACCAAAGAGCTTAACTTTTGGGAGGTGCCCATGTGCATTGAAGGGGCCGATGAAGCCATTGCCAAAATCCTGGAAGAACTGGCGCGTACCATCAGCAATAATGTTTACCGGGTAAGTTCGGCACAGCGTAAAGTGCTGCATTTGTCTGCCGTGTTTGCCTGTAATTTTACCAACCATTTATACGCTGTAGCGCAGGATCTTTTGGCCGAAAGTAATATGAACTTTGATATGCTGCGGCCGCTGATTATGGAGACTGCCGACAAAATAAAACAACATTCACCTGCATCCGTACAAACCGGCCCGGCCGTACGTAACGACGAAAAAACCATGCAGGCGCATCTGCAAATGCTTGCCGGAAAGCACGATCTGCAAAAAATGTATCAGTTGCTTAGTCAGGATATTATCAAAAACATTAACATCGCTAACAGGGATAGTTAATTTTGTTACTTTTGCCAAAATGAATATTTTTAAAATAAAGATCAACTTTGAAGAGCAGGACCATGAGACCATAGAACTGCCTATTGCCGAAGGGGAATCTGTTTTGGACGTTTGCCTGGAAAACGGCATAGAATTACAGCACAATTGCGGTGGTGTGTGCGGTTGCAGCACCTGCCATATATATGTTAATAAGGGCGAGGATAACATCCAGGAGATCTCTGATAAAGAGGAAGACTTTATAGACAGGGCGGTAAACCCGCGCATTAATTCACGCCTGGGTTGCCAGTGTGTAATTATTGATGGCGATATTGAGGTTACCCTGCCAGATCAGTCGAACTTTATGGGGCACTAATTTATAAACCGAATACAAAGCAACGTATAAACCATACGTTAACGTACATACAACATGACAGATAATAAATTTGCGCTTCCGATCCACTGGAACGACCACGAAGATATAGCCATGGAACTTTACGAAAAGTTTGGCGACGATTTTGACGAATCGAAGATCTACCGCATCCGTTTCACCGATCTGTTGGAGTGGGTACTAACCCTACCTAACTTTGCAGGTACCCGGGAGCAATCTACCGAAGGCCACCTGGAGCAGATTCAAAGTGCCTGGGTTTACGAATGGCGCGATAATCAATAGCCTTTTGATGTGCAGATGTGCAAATTCAGATGTGCAGATGAGCTTCAAAGAATCGATTAAAACTCTCCGGATATAATCGGTGTAATCAATCATTAAATCAGTGCAATCCCAATAGATGGAATCCTTTTTAAACAAGCTTAAAGATATTACCACTTTTATTTTTGATGTGGACGGCGTACTTACCGACGGTACCGTTTTTGTAACGGAAACCGGCATACAAAGCCGTGCTTTTAATATTAAGGATGGTTATGCTTTGCAGCTGGCTGTAAAAAGTGGTTATCATGTAGCAGCAATATCGGGCAGCCGATCTAAAAGCGCGCTGTTCCGTTTAAATAGCCTGGGTATTAATGATGTTTATTTGGGTGCGCACACCAAAACCGAAAGGTTTAAAATTTACATGGAGGAGAAAAGCATCCATCCGTCAAACGTGTTGTACATGGCCGATGATATCCCCGACCTGGGTGTTATGAAAATGGTAGGCCTCCCTGTTTGCCCTGCCGATGCCGTGGAAGAAATTAAAGCCGTTAGCGCCTATGTATCGCCAGTTGCAGGCGGTAAAGGCTGCGCCCGCGACATTATTGAAAAAGTAATGAAAATACAGGGCAAATGGATGAACGAGCAGGCGTATAGCTGGTAGGGGTTGGTTCATAGGTTATGGTTGATGGTTCATAGTAGCTACTATGGGCACATTCTGTAATCATGATTTAAATCGTTAAAAACTGCTACCAACCATGATCTATTAACCATTAACTATGAACAATTTTCAACTTATTCTTGCATCCAAATCGCCGCGCAGGCAAGAGCTTTTAAAACTTATGGATATTGATTTCCGGGTGGTTTTAAAAGAGGTTGATGAATCGTACCCCGCAGGTTTATCACCAGCGGAGATAGCTTTATACATCGCCCAGCAAAAAGCCGAAGCTTTTGACGAAGATATCGATGGTGAGGTTGTACTTACCGCTGATACCATTGTAGCTATCGACGGGTTGATATTAGGCAAACCCGAATCTACAGAGCATGCCGTGGAAATGTTGCAGCGCCTCTCCGGCCGTATGCACGAGGTTTACACCGGCGTTTGCCTGCTCCATAATGGCCAATACAATAAATTTTACGACAGGAGCGAAGTGTTCTTCCGCAAACTTACCGACCGCGAGATCAAAAGTTATGTAGACGAATATCAGCCCATGGATAAAGCCGGTTCTTACGGCATTCAGCAGCGCATAGGCCTCATCGGTATCGAACGTATCAACGGTTCCTATACCAACGTAGTAGGCCTGCCCACCGAAAAGGTGTACCAGCAATTGATGCGTTTGAATCAGAAATAATAAATTTTTTCATGTAGAGACGCGATACTTCGCGTCTCCATTAGGATGTTTTTCATCCACTATGTCGTTGCGAGCGATAGCGCGGCAATCTCAGTAGACAGGTGTAAGAAATGCTATAACGCGCATTTGTCGACGAGATTGCTGCGCCGCGCTGTCACTCCATAACCCTGGCTCGCAAAGACATAGTTTCTATATTCCTAACCTATAGTTTTTTAGTATTATTCCTCCTGTTCAGGTCCGGCAATGCGCTATCCGGGTCAACGGTTACGCTTTCGGCTTGCTGGGTGGTTGGCAGGGTAAAGGTGGTTATTTTGTTTTGCAGCCAGGTTTCTACCGGGAAATAGGTGCGCTGTGTGCTGCCGTCTTTCAGTTTTACTTCAACGGTGAAGGGCATGGCCAGCATTTCTTTATTGGCTATGGTTATTTTAATACCTTTTGCGGCGGTATTTTCCACGTATTGGGCATCTATCAAGGCCAAATCCAGCTTATAGTTGTTGTAGAACCAGCCGCGCCAGAACCAGCTCAGATCTTCGCCGGCACCGTTCTCCATCGAGCGGAAGAAATCATCGGGTTGCGGGTGTTTGTAGGCCCATTGATGGATGTAGTTCTTAAAGGCGTAATCAAACCTGTCTTTTCCCAGGATCTGCTCGCGCAGCAGGATCAAACCAAACGCTGGTTTAAAATAGGTAAGCGGGTGGCGGTACTTTTCGGGGATGGCGTCGGGCTTGGTCATAATGGTGGGGGATTGACTATCGCCTATAAACGGGATGATCTCATCTGCCGGGTTGCCACCGTTCTCTGCATATTCACTGTCGCGTTTTGGTGCGTATTCGCCTTTGTTGAATATGTCTGATGCGTATACATCTATAAAAGTGTTGAGGCCTTCGTCCATCCAGGCAAAGCGGCGCTCATCACTGCCAACGATCATCGGGAACCAGTTGTGGCCAATTTCGTGTGCTGTAACCCAAAAAAGCTCCTTGCCTTTATCATTGATGCCATCGAATACAATGCCCGGATACTCCATACCACCGGCTATGCCAGCCTCGTTAATAGCAACCGGATAGGGGTAAACAAACCATTTTTCGGAAAAGTACTCTATCGAACCTTTAAGGTATTCTGTTGCGCGGTCCCATGCATCCTTGCCGGCGCTTTCTACCGGGTAAACAGACATGGCCATGCACTTTTTACCGCCGGGAAGGTTCACCCTTGCGGCATCCCATATAAACGCTTTGGAAGCGCCGAAAGCTACATCGCGCGTGTTCAGCATTTTAAAGTGCCAGGTGAGCGTGCCCTTATTGGTTGGGCGTGATGATGGATCCGTAACCTCCGCTGCGGTGCGGATCATGATGGTTTTATCGCTGTTGGCTGCTGCAGATAAACGGCTTGCCTGTTTGGCTGTTAGCACTTCAGTTGAATTTAACAATTCGCCTGCACCGGCCACGATCATATCTGCCGGAACTGTAACCTTATAGTCAATATCACCATACTCTAAATAAAACTCGCCGCTGCCCAAAAATGGTGCAGTATCCCAGCCACGAGAATCATCATAAACGCACATGCGCGGATAAAACTGGGCGATCTCGTAGATCTTGCCGTTTTTGGTGTCGGTATAATCGGTACGGCCGCCAAAGGCGCCGGGGATGGTGTAATGGTATTTAATGCTGAAACTGATCTTACCGCCTTTCGGAGTAATAGAAACAGGTAACCGCACCTGCATTCGGGTATCAGTTACGGTATAGTTAAGCTTTACCGCCTTGCCATTTTGCAGCATACTTACAGATTCGATGATATAACCTGTGGTGTGCTGATCGGCCTGCGTGCCGGTTACAAAGTTAGAGCGGGCGTCTTTTTTATAGGTGTTCTGGTCCAGGTGCAGCCACAAGTATTGGAGCGCATCGGGGCTGTTATTGGTATAGTTGATGTTGGCGATGCCGATAAGCGTTTTACTGGTGGTATCTATTGCTACGTTTAGCTGGTAATTTACCCGGTTTTGCCAGTATTTTGCGCCGGGATTACCATTGGCCGAATGGAACTCATTACTTTTTTCGCTATAAGTAATAGGAGAAAACAAGGCCGAAGGCTGGTAAATGGTGGTAACAGTATCGTTAGGGTTTTTCTTTTGCGCTTGCGCGAAAAGGGCAGATAACGACAGTAAAACGACGCAGGTATATTTTAATTTCATGAGGCTGATAAGTAAAAAGCACAGCAATATACAAAGGATGCCGATAATATTAGTTTCGGCCTTATAAATCGATTGAAAAGAAAATATAAAATTATTTATGGAACACTGCTATTTGCTTCATCCTGCATAAAAACACAACAATATGCAGCCGGTTAAAAGCATCAGTATCCCGCAACCATGTCATGAGTTATGGCATAATATGGCCCCCGTTGAGCAAGGCAGGCATTGCCAAAGCTGTTGCAAAACAGTGGTGGATTTTATGCAAATGACCAGTAATGAAGTGATAAGCTACCTTGCAGCAAAGCACAATGTTTGCGGTAGATTCAGCGCCGGTCAGTTAGGGGCTTTAAACAATACCATAGAGGTGCAAAACCGCGGCCGCTTTTCGTGGAAGGGGTTAGTGGCTGCAGCATCTTTACTCACTATCATCATAAATATTAAAGCAACAGCACAAACCGTTCATCCTACCGAACAAAATATTGCGCCTCCTGTGTTATTAGGTGAAGTAGCTATAGTACGGCCGGTAGCAACGGTAAAGCTAAAAGGGAAGGTAATTGCGGCGGATGATAAATTGCCTATACCTGGCGTAAACATTAAAGTTGGCAGCACTAATACCGGCACACAAACCGATACATCCGGAATGTTCACCTTAGAAGTGCCTGCATCGGTTAAAACGGTAAGGGTTGCTTTTATTGGTTATATACCGCAAGAGATATCGGTAGACAGCCTGAGCAAAAATGCTGTTGTACTTCAGTTGGAATCGCAAGTAATGGGAGAGGTTGTAATTATTAAACATCCTTTTTACAAAAGATGGTGGTACAGCTTTAAGAGGTTGTTTTAAATGTGGCAGTTAATACCTATCGCTATGGCATTAACTAAGATTATGAAATTATCAATTACGCTCCCAGCATTTCCGTCAATACACCTTCTTTCAGCGAATAAGTGCTCATACTTACTTCCGTTAACCCGAGCTTTTGCATAATATAAATGGTGAGCAGGCTGGCGGTTACAATCATATCTACCCGTACCGGTATAATGCCTTTAATGGTTTGGCGCTTGTGGTGGTTTGATTTCACCAGGCGCTCTATCAGGTCCAGCAGGTCGTCGGTATCAAACTCGTAGGTTTTGGTTTGCGCCAGGTTAAATTGCTTGCCGTTCTCTAATTCTATCACTTCGGTAAAGCTTTCGAATGCGCCGGAAGAGCCTATCAGGATTCCCGGTCTAAATTTTAATGCCGCGCCAAAAAGGTCTATCAGCCTAACATCAAGGTAGCGGGAGAGTTCTTTGATAGAGGCAACAGGTATAGGGTCGGTTTTATGGAATTTATCCATCAGCCGTGCCGCACCAATTTCAAAGCTTTGTTTCCAAAGCACCTCGTCCTCGTTGGCAATAATAAATTCCACGCTGCCACCACCGATGTCTATAATCAGGGCGTTCTCTTCTGTAAGTACGCCGCTGGCATCAATGCCCTTGTAAATAAAGGCGGCTTCCTGTTCTCCTGTGATGATCTCTATCTTGATTCCCGCTTTTTCTGCCACCTGCTTAATGAAGTCGTCACCGTTGCTGGCATTGCGCAGGGCAGAAGTGGCAATAGCCCTAACCTGGGTTGCACCATGCGTATCTATCTGCTTTTTAAACTCCTGCATGCATTTTATACCGCGTTCAAAAGCGTTGGGCTGTATAATTCCCTTGTTTATACCGCCTTCGCCCATCTTAACAGCCTCGCTTTGGTGCCAAATCGTTTTAAATCCACCCGGCTCGCCTTCGGCTATCAATAAATGGAACGTATTGGTACCCAGGTCCATTACGGCAATTCGTTTAGCGGCGTTGGCGGGGCTGTTGGTGTGTACAGGCATCGGGTTAAAAATAAAAAATCCCCGTAAAAGTTTTCACTTAAACGGGGTATTTTTAATTATGATGTGGTTAAGGAGGTTATTCTTTATAAAAGAACCATTTGGCCAGTTCTTTAAAGCTTGCTTTTTTGCCGTACATTAATACACCCACCCTGTAAATACGGGCCGCTACATAGGTGGTAAATAAAAAGCCTGCCACCATTAGTACCATAGACAGGGCCAGCTGCCAATCGGGCACGCCGCCAAACGGAACCCGTACCATCATGGCAATAGGGGCGGTAAACGGAATCATAGAGAGCCATACCGCCAGTGTACTATCCGGCGCGCGGAATAAAACGGATACCGACAGGATATAAGTAAACAGCAAAGGTAGCGTAATAGGGAACATAAACTGCTGGGTTTCCGTTTCGCTGTCAACCGCCGAACCTACCGCTGCAAACAATGCGCTGTAGAGCAGGTAGCCACTGATAAAGTAAAACAAAAAGCAGCCTAAGATATAGCCGAACGGAATGGTTGCCAACACACCCAGAAAACCCACCATACCGGTACCCGGACCAGAAAAGGACTGGCCGGCAATTTTAGTGGAGATGATAGACAGTATTATCCAGGCACCAAACTGGGTTAAACCAACCAAGCCGACGCCTATGATCTTACCCAGCATCAGCTGAAAAGGTTTTACTGAGGAAATGATCACCTCAATAATGCGACTGGTTTTTTCTTCGATAACACCGCGCATTACCTGTGCGCCATAAATAAACAGCGACATATAAATGATGATGGCACAAGCTATACCCACGCCCATACTGGCGCCAACGTTGGCATCTTTGGTGCCGGTTTTGGTAACTTCTTTAGCGGTTACAGATACCTTGGTGCTGTTGATGGTTTTTAAGATCTCCGGGTCGATACTATGCTCTGCCATTATTTTGGTGGCAGCAATTGCGTTCATCTGGTTTTCTACCTCGTTGGTAAGTGTAAACGAAGGTTTCTTTTTAGATAGGATCTGTACCGCATCCTGCTTTGCATAATCAGCAGGAATGAATAGGATGGACAGGTCTTCGTTGTCTTTCAGGTCGGCCTTTGCATCGTTAAACGATTTTTTGCTTGCTTCAAACTTTATGTTCTTAGCATCATGGAATTTGCCAGTGAATGCCTTGCTTTCGTCTATAACGTTTATTACCTGCTGGCTGCTTAGCTCCTGGGTGTTTTTAGCCAGCATGCCTACAATGGTTGTGGTACCCAGCAGGAGTAGTGGTACCACAAATATCATAATGATAAAAGCTTTTTTTCGCACGCGGGTAACGTATTCGCGCTGTATAATGAGTAATACTTTTTTCATAGCTTAAGCATTTAGGTTTACTTTTTCGATGAAGATCTCGTTCATGCTCGGGATAACTTCCTGCAGCATATTAATACGGGTTTTGGGCAGCAGATATTGCAGTACGTCGTTAGCTGATGCCTGGCTGGCCAGCTTTAGCTTAATGGTATTGCTATTGTCTTCTCCGGCTACCTCGCTGATGATCTCAAAAGGCTGTGTGCCGTCAAAGTTGAGATGCTCGCCGGTGTATTCTACTAAATACGTTTCGTTTTTGTAGGAGTTGCGGATAGTTTTTACCCTGCCATCCAATATCTTGTGCGATTTGTGGATCAGCGCTATCGAATCGCAAAGTTCCTCAACAGATTCCATACGGTGGGTAGAAAACAGGATGGTAGCGCCTTTACTGTTCAGCTCCAGTATCTCATCTTTTATCAATTCGGCGTTCACCGGGTCGAAACCGCTGAAAGGTTCATCCAGGATAATCAGATCCGGCTCGTGCAGTACGGTAGCCACAAACTGGGCTTTTTGCTGCATACCTTTAGAAAGTTCTTCTATCTTCTTTTTCCACCAGGTTTCCATGCCCAGTTTCTCAAACCAAAACTTTAATTTTATGGTAGCATCCGCACGGCTAAGGCCTTTTAAGCGTGCCAGATAGATCATCTGCTCGCCAATCTCCATCTTTTTGTACAAGCCGCGTTCTTCGGGCAGGTAGCCAATACGATCTATGTGCGATTGGTTCAGCTTGACGCCTTTGAAGTAAACTTCGCCGGAATCTGGCGCGGTGATTTGGTTGATAATACGTATGAGCGAAGTTTTACCGGCGCCGTTTGGCCCAAGCAGGCCAAAGATCTTGCCGCTTTCAACTTCAAGGCTCACATCGTCTAACGCGCGATGGCCGGCGTATTGTTTAACAATGTTGCGAATGCTAAGCATCAGTTTAAGTTTTTATTTGTGTTGTTTAGATAATGCAGGGGTGTGTTTGTTACACCAGTTCGTTATATATTAGTTAACCAATTATAACCCATGAAAAAACTAACCTTAACCCTTGCCCTGCTTTACTGTATAAATATACTTGCCGGTGCGCAAACTATTCGGCAAAAGCCTGTTAATATTATTTTTGATACAGATATGGGCCCCGATTATGATGATGTAGGTGCTATAGCAATATTACACGCTATGGCCGATAAAGGCGAAGCTAAAGTATTAGCCACTATGGCCAGCACCAATTATGAGGGCGTAGTCGCTGTGCTCAGCATCTTTAACACCTATTTCAAACGGCCGAATATCCCCATTGGCGTACCCAAAGGTTATGCATTAAACCTGCGCGATACCCAGCACTGGACGGATAGTATCCTCGCCAAATATCCACATCAGTTAAAAAGCAACAACCAGGCGCCGGATGCTATTAAGCTATATCGCAAGATATTAGCCGCCCAGCCGGATGGCAGCGTAACCGTAGTTTCGGTAGGGTTTTTAACCAACCTGGCTAACCTGCTAAAATCGGGTTCGGATGAGTATTCTAATTTGAGCGGGGAGAAACTGGTTGCCAAAAAAGTAAAGCTGCTGGTAAGCATGGCGGGCAGGTTTCCGGCAGGGGGAGAGTTTAATGTGATAAAAGAACCTGCTGCGGGTAAGTACACTTTTAAAAACTGGCCAACACCGGTTATTTTCAGCGGGTTTGAGATAGGCATAAATATCAGAACCGGGTTGCCGCTGGTTAATAACGCAGCTATTAAGAATAGCCCGGTGAAAGATGTATTCAGGATAAGTATACCGCAAGCGGCAGAAGACTCTATAGGTCGCCGGAGCTGGGACGAAACAGCCGTACTGGTAGGCGTGCGTGGCTACGCTCCGTATTACACCCTGCACAAAGGCAAAATTATCGTGAACGACAAAGGTGAAAACGCCTGGAATGATAAGGACACCGGCCACGGTTACCTGGTTGAAGCACTATCGCCCCAAAAAGTGGAGGAACTGATCAATACCTTGATGATGCACCAGCCAATGAGGAAGTAAACAAGCGCGGTGCATTGTTACATGTATTCTTCTTCCGGTTGATCCATATTTTGAGGATATATACTTATCCATTTAGTATGACATTTTTAAATTACATGCACAAAAAAGCCCGGAATCAAACTGATCCCAGGCTTTCCTTTTATCTTTCCGTCTTCCGGTCTTTACCGACTTTCGGACTCAAAAACCTATTCAAAATATTCCTTCATCCGTTCGAAGAAGCTTTTTTCGTTCTTGCCGGGGTTGGGTTTAAAGTTGGGTGAGCTTTGCAGTTTTTCCAGCATTTCGCGCTCTTCGCGGCTTAGTGCTTTTGGTGTCCAGATGTTTACGTGGATCAGCTGATCGCCGCGGTGGTAGGAGTTAACCTCCGGTACGCCTTTGCCTTTTAAGCGCAGAATTTTTCCGCCTTGTGTGCCTGGCTCCAGTTTGATTTTTGCTTTACCATCAATAGTTGGTACTTCAACACTGGTACCTATGGCAGCGTCAACAAAGTTTACGTGTAAATCGTAAATAACGTTGTTGCCATCACGTTTTAATGTTTCGTGCGGAACCTCCTCTATCAGGATGATGAGGTCGCCCGGTACACCGCCGCGTGGGGCTGCGTTACCTTTGCCGCTCATGCTTAGTTGCATGCCTTCACTTACACCTGCAGGTACATTAATGGTGATGGTTTCTTCGCCGCGTACAACACCATCGCCGTGGCAAACATTACATTTAGAGGTAATGGTAGATCCTTCGCCGTTACAGGTAGGGCAGGTGCTGGTTGTCTGCATCTGCCCCAGTATAGTATTGGTAACCCGGCGTACAGAACCCTGCCCGCCGCAGGTTTTACAGGTAGAGAAGGATGATTTATCCTTAGCGCCGCTGCCATCGCAGGTTTTACAAACTACCTGCTTGTTTACTTTTATTTTCTTTTCGGCACCGTTGGCAATTTCTTCCAGCGTTAAACGCACTTTAATGCGCAGGTTGCTGCCACGGGCTACACGGCGGCCACCGCCACCCTGTCTGCCGCCACCGCCGAAGAAACCTTCAAACGGACTGCCGCCACCGAATATATCGCCAAACTGGCTAAATATGTCGTCCATATTCATGCTGCCACCGCCATAACCGCCGCCATTTGGCGATGAAGCATTGGCTGCATGGCCGAACTGATCGTAGCGCTGGCGTTTTTCTGGCGAGCTTAATACTTCGTAAGCTTCGGCAGCTTCTTTAAACTTTTCTTCAGCTGCTTTATCGCCCTCGTTTTTATCGGGGTGATATTTAATAGCCATTTTACGATATGCCTTTTTTATCTCATCAGCCTCTGCACCTTTGGTTACCCCAAGCACATCGTAATAATCTCTTTTAGCCATACTCTTATTTCGAATTTCGAATTTTCAATTTCGGATTTAATATATTGTTAATATGCGGACTACGGCTTAAAATCGAACCAATAAATTCGAAATTGAACATCCGGAATCTGAAATTAACTTACGCCCCAACAATTACCTTGGCAAAGCGAATAACTTTCTCGTTAAGCTCGTATCCTTTTTCCATTTCATCAACAACTTTACCTTTCATATCATCGGTTGGTGCCGGTATGCTGGTAATAGCCTCGTGGATGTCTGCATCAAAAGGGGTACCTATTGATTGCATTTCTTTTAAGCCTTTTTGGCTCAGGATATTTTTTAATTTATGTTGTATCAGCGCAACGCCTTCTTTAACCGAAGTTACTTCGGTAGCGGTTTCCATAGCTCTTAAAGCGCGTTCAAAATCATCCAGCACTGGTAATAAAGCTACAATTAAGTCTTTACCTTCCAGTTTGCGGGCGTCTTCGCGCTCTTTGATGGTGCGGCGGCGGAAGTTATCAAATTCGGCATATAAGCGTAAATACTTATCATTTGCCTGCGATAATTCCTCTTTAAATTTATCTTCTGCAGAAGGCATTTGTGCTTCTTCTGTGTTCTCTGTCTGAAGGGTTACGTCCTGCTCCTCAGTTTGCTTGCTTTCGTTTGCCATATCCACTGTATTTTCAGGTGTTTCTGAATTCTCCTTCTTTTTTTTCTTCAACATGTCGTTAAAATTCATAGCTAAATAGTGCTAATCAAGTATCCTGCCATCAGCATAAAGCCGACAGCCTGTCAGATGTATTTAAAATTTTCGGATTAGTTTGCAGTTTGCACTGTGCAGTTGGCAGTTTCCTGTATGAGTTGGCAGTTTTTAGTTGGCAGTTGCCAATTAGCTGCAGTTTGCAGTGCTTTACAATTCTACTGCATGCTTACTGCAAACCGCCCACTGCAAACTGTGTTAACCTATCTGCACATCCTCTAATACCTTACCGCTTTCGCATTTAATAATGCGGGATGGGAAGGTGCGGATGATATGGTAATCGTGTGTGGCAATTACCACTGCGGTACCCATCTGGCTTATCTGTTTCAGCAGCAACACAATCTCTTCTGAGGTATCAGGGTCCAGGTTACCGGTTGGCTCATCTGCCAGGATAATTTCAGGGTTGTTCAGTAGGGCGCGGGCAATAACCACGCGTTGCTGCTCGCCACCGGAAAGCTCATGCGGCATTTTTTTTAATTTAGAGCGCAGTCCAACTTTTTCAAGCACATCCAAAATGCGGTCGGAAATCAGTTTTTTGTCCGTCCAGCCGGTAGCTTTCAGCACAAAATGCAGGTTTTGCTCAACGGAGCGGTCTGTAAGTAATTGAAAATCCTGGAAAACAATCCCCAGTTTGCGGCGCAGGTAGGGCACATCGCTTGTAGCCAATTTGGTTAATTCATAACCGCAGGCGTGGCCGGTTCCGCTGTTAACGGTAAGGTCGCCGTAAATTACTTTAAGCAAACTACTTTTGCCGGACCCCGTTTGGCCTATAAGCCATACAAAATCGCCCTTGTCAATATGCAGGTTAACGTTTGATAGCACCAGGTGTTTCTGCTGAAAAATATCAACGTTATTTAGTTTTATAATAGAGTTTCCAATCATTTTTATAGCTCTAATTTTAAGATCTTTCCAAAAGGCAGGTCTTTAACAATGCCCATAATGTAATCGTGCTTATCGCCCAGGCCAACCTTATCCAGCGATTTCTCGGGCCTGTCTACCCTAAAGTAAGCCAGCAGGGTAAACTTATCATCCCGCAGCTGCACATAATCAGGTATTTTGGCAACGCCCTTTACTTTTATAATATACATGTATTAGTTCATGGGTAATGGTTCATAGATCATAGTAGTTGCATTTCGGCCATGAACTATGACGCCCTTCCAAAGGTATTGTAATTTTAAAGATTCACCAAGAAATCCATCGTATCTACGCCATCGGCATAATCCCACAATTGCGGGTGCTGGCTTTGGCCGAATGTTACTACCTGGTTTTGGGTTTCAATAGCGGCTGTAGTTACAATAACCTGCAGTTGTTCGCTTTGTTCGGCCAGTTGTTTTTCTGCCGATTGCAGATCGGTATAAGTATCATAATACAAAACCGCCAGCGGCGAAACCAGCCGTTCATCACGTTTCAGCATCAAAAAGCCGTTATCCAGATGCTCGTCGCGATTTACCAGGTAGATGGATTTATTGTAATCGTAATTATTGTTGTATTTATGATGATTGATGATGGGGTTAAAGTCTTCAATCGATTCAAAAAAAGTATTGAAAACGTATCCCTCGGGTACCAAAACCTTAGATACATTGCGGCAGCCAAGGCCGAAGTAATTAAAAATATCATTACCCAAAGCGTGCAGTTCTTCGGTGCTTTCGTTACCGGTTAGCAGGGCAATACTGTTGCGGTTTTTGCGGATGATATTGGGTACCTTGCCAAAATAGTATTCAAAATAGCGCGAGGTGTTGTTGCTGCCGGTGGCAATAATGCCATCAAAATTTGCAAGGCGCTCAGTAAACGTAAATTTATCCTGATAGCTGCTATCAATTTCTACCAGCAGGTTTAGTACATATTTTATCAGTCGTGCATCCTGCGATGATGCTTTGATAAGTGCAAAATTACCGGTAACCAAAACGCACAGTACATCATGAAAACCCACCAGGGGGATATTACCTGCAAGCACAAGGCCTATCTTTTTACTTTCGCCTTTGGGGATGGCATACGTATTCAGCCATTTTTCTATATCGCTGACGTTCAGCATTTCGCCGGTTGCTTTAACGGCGCTTAAAACGCTTTCGGGCGTAAACCATGCATTGTACTGCCGTTCGGTATTAATGATGTCCATCAGGGCCTCATTGGGCACCGCGAGGCGCTTCCCAAGCTCGGAGAACGTGCTTATTGTAGTTTTTGGACTTATTTTTGACATATATATGTTAAGGGGCTAAACCCTTAAAGTGTTTTTTTGTTATATTTGCGTGCTTCTAATATTAGGGCAAAGTTAATTGAGAATATAAGATTATTTAAATAATATGGCGATTATAATCACCGATGAATGCATAAACTGCGGAGCCTGTGAACCAGAGTGCCCAAATAATGCTATTTATGACGCTGGTGCCGCCTGGCGTTTTTCTGACGGTACAGACTTAAAAGGAGTTATTGATTTTGGTGATGGCAACACCATAAACGCAGAAGAAGCACAGGCTGCTTTATCTGACGATATATATTATATAGTACCTGATAAGTGTACTGAATGTGTTGGTTTTCATGATGAGCCGCAATGCGCTGCCGTTTGCCCGGTAGATTGCTGTGTTGATGATGAAGACGTGCGCGAAACCGAAGAAGAATTGCATGCTAAGAAAGATTGGCTGCACATAAATGGCTAAAAAGGAGTAAGAAAAATATTCTTAACCGTAGGGGAAGCGTAATAAGCTTTCCCTTTTTTTGTACATTGCGAAAATTATTTAACCTATATTAATTTATTTTTCTTGTTTGAATGGAATACGGCATTTGTAATCTTGCAATTGTACCCCTACGCGCAGAACCCAGCGACCGCAGCGAATTAGTATCGCAGTTACTGTTTGGCGAAGCTTTTGAGATAACCGAGTGGAAAGAAAAGTGGGCAAAAATAGTTACCGCCTATGATAATTATACCGGTTGGGTAGATAGGTTGCAATTTACCATGCTTGGCCATATGGCCTACAAAAGTCTGCAGCAAAGCCCCGCACCGCTAACCTATCGTGCCGTTACACAAGCCTGGAAAATTTCTGATAATACCGTGCTATATCTGCCTGCCGGCAGCTCGCTGGCTTTTTTAGAAGGCACAACCAGCTACGTAGGCAACCAAAAATTTGAAATTATTGGGGAGATAGGCGAAAAAGACCACTTGGCTAATTTTGCATCATCTTATTTAAACGCGCCTTATTTATGGGGTGGCCGCACGCATTTCGGTATCGATTGCTCGGGATATACGCAAGTGGTTTTCCGGCTGTGTGGTATTAAGCTGCTGCGCGATGCTTCTTTGCAGGCAGAACAGGGCACCATGGTAGAAACGCTCTCGCAGTCAAAATTAGGCGACCTTGCCTTTTTCAATAACCCCGAAGGGCGTATAACACATGTGGGAATCCTGTTAAATGGCGGGCAAATTATTCATGCATCAGGCAAAGTAAAAATAGACACCATAGATAACGAGGGCATTTACTCCGAAGAGCTTAAACGCTATACCCATAAGCTAAACGTTATCAAAAGATATTTATAAAATTTAATCTCCGTTGCCGTGCATCTTATTGTTTTGATAAGCGGCATAGGCCCCAAATGATAAGCCTGCTATTACTAATAGAAACGTGCCCGTATCCAACGGGCAGGTAGCGTATGGGTCGGTACCGCCGCAGGGCAGGTCGAGATCATCATCAAGCAACGGGTCGTCAGATTGCGTAAAACTGGGGAGAGTTATAAAAAGCAGGCCTACAATAATAATAACGACAAGCATTTTGGCGGTAAAAAACTGTTGAATTGGTTGCGTCTTCATCATGTTAGTTTTAATGTTTTTCTTTCAGGTATAGGTTGTATTATCTTTTGATGAACTTGGTACGGCCTATCAGTTCGCCGGTGGTTTTATTAAGTTCTATAATATAAGTGCCGGGTTGCAGCCGGGCCACATTTTGCGACCAGGTTTCGCCCTGCAGTGTTTTTTGTAAAACCAGCGTACCGCTGTAATTATAAATTTTAGCCGTGCAGGTGCTGATGCCTTCTGCCGGGTTAAGCTTTACATAAATATTTTCGGCAGTAGGGTTGGGGTAAACGTTAATAAGGTTGCCATTGCCGGCTGGCTCCTGCAGGTTTATACTTACAGGATCAGACAGGGAGATCCGTTCATCAATATCATTTTGTTTTAACCTGTAGGTGTTTAAACCAATAAGCGGGTTCTTATCTATAAAACTGTAAGTGTTTATACCACTGCTTTGTACATTGTAAACAGGCGTGTACTGTTCTGTTGTGCTGCCCTGTTCCATTTTTTGCAGTTCGAAGCCGGTATAGTTACCCTCGTTGCTGGTATTCCAGGTAACTTTAATACCTTCCGGTACTTTTTGTGCAGTAAGCGACGACAGGCTGTAAGGAGGCAATATTTTACGCCTGATAATCAACTGGAAACGGTTAGCGCCAAATGTGGCGGTATCGCTGCGAGTAACGCGAAAGTTATAAGTATCGTGCGCACGCAGATCCAGAGAGTCTTTCATAAACCTGTCCTTCAGCCAGATCTCGTACAGGTCATCAATATTCCTGATATCCTCAATTTTAAGTTTATAAAGGCCATCCGTAGTGGCGCCTACATATAGTTTGGTTTGCGAACCCGGCCTGTAATCGGGCAGGCGGTTAATTGCAGTACGCACGCCATCGCTGCTATAGCTGGACATGTATACCTGTGCCGAAGCGCCGTCCATATCTTTAGCATCTTCATCTGTGAATTTAGCCTGGGCCTCGCTGCTAAAATAAATACCGCAGTAATCGTTTATCAAGCTGTCTTTCTCCAGTTTCATATAAAGGCCGGTTACCGCCGCCTCTGTTGTTTTAGGCATACCCATCAGGAGGATCAGTGGCTGATTGTTAGGCGCTTTTTCAGATTCGCGGAAGGTAAGGGTAGCGTTGGCGGCGGTTGCTTTTACAATAAAGCCTTGTCCGCTTCCCACATATTGCGATGCTCTTGGGTTTGATGAGCCGCCTTTGGCATATACTATGTATTGCTGGCCGGGGTTAATATTATCCAGTACGTAAATGCTGTTGCCAATGGTGGTATTATCGGTAATTACCTTATCCAGATCAAGTGTGGCTGCGTAAGGGTTGCCTACCATGTTATAACCGGCGGATGTGCCCAGTGTGCTGGTATAAGACAGCTTATTGGTAGTGGGCGCTGTAGCTCCGCCCGGGGTGTACCATAGGTTTACCGTGATGTTGCCCTGGTTAAGTGTGCCGTTAGCTGTTATGGCTGTAGACTCCGGCCCGGTAGTGGGTGATGCTGTTGCCTTGGTAGACGGGTTGCTGGTATTACCCACAAAGTAAAATATGTAACCGTTGCCCCTCGGGATTTGTACAGTGCCTGTTACGCCAGATACATCTACAGTGTAACCAGCCATACTTGTGATGCCTTTGTGCTTACCTGAGTTAAAGGTGGTGTTGCTTGGGGTAACATCCTCGCGGTAGAGGTAGATGGTTGGGTTGGCATTAGTAACGGTAAACCCGCTGCCCGATCCGCCTGTTAACGCTGAGCTTGAAATATACAAAGGAGATATAAACCCCGAACCATTATGGGTGGGCGAGGATAACATTCTGTATCCGCGGGCTACGTAAGCGCCCGAAGCCTTGGTATTACCACCCACCAGGAAACGCTGCACGTTAACACTGTTGGTTATACTGCTGCCGGTTGGGATAGCTGCTACAGTGGCAGAAGAACTGGCATCAGAATATAGGGTGAGGTTGTTGTTAGCATTCAGCGTAGAGTTGGAGGCCATGGTAAGCAACCCGGTAGATACAACTCCGAAATTACCTGCTGATAGTGTTTTAGTACCACCGCTTGTAAAAGTTACTTTACGAAAGTTGGTACCATTACCATTATCAAGTAAGGTTTGTGTAGTACCATCAAAAGTTACCGTGCCTGTGCTTTGTGTAAAGGTGCTGCTATTGGTATAGTTACCTGCAATATTAAGATTGCCTGATCCGAGCGTTAGCGTGCCGGTATTGGTTACCGCTCCCGTTACCTGTATGGCGCCTGCGCCCTGGGTAGTAACCGTGCCATTGTTCCAGTTGCCCGAAACCAGCATTTGCGTGCCGTTGGTAGCCATATCAACAGCCCCACCGGAAGTGGTTAGGTTTGCACCGATAGTTAAACTTGGCGTACCCGCTGTGTAGTTAGTTTCGGTTAATTTTGTGCTTGCGCCTGATAGGGTAAGGTTATCATAAATAGCATTGGCCCTGCCTACCCGTGGCGTAGTGCCACCATAAACTAACTGTGAGCCAGATGGCGAGTTATATATCACAGTACAATTTCCTGTTCCGTTATTGGTGAAATCAACCACCTGCCCATCAGCAATTGGCAAATTTATAGCAGCGTTATTTGTAAGCGTTAGTGTTGTTGTATTAGTTGTATTATCTAATTGGAACAGCCCCCGTATGGCTACTGTTAAGCTGGCTTGCGTGCCACTAAAAGTATTTCTGTTTTGTGTAATAATTCGCCCGGCAAGAGTAACAGCACCGTTATCAAGTAAAAACTCGGGATAATTCACCCCGGCGGCATTGTTGCCGGTAGAATTTAAATATACGTTCCCGGTTATGTTTAATAATGCACCCTGCCAGCTTACACGGCTGTAAACTGTGCCGGTTAAGCCTCCCAAACCCGTAGGAGGGGCGGTGAGATTGCCTATCTGCACATTGCCAGAACAGTTAACTGTGCCTGTGCCCAAAAAGTTGTAAACGATAGCTGTATTTGCTGTACCTATATTGGCATGGTTTACTGTAATGCTCTTAACATTGAAAGCATTGTTTATAGTTAAATTTAAGACAGACGGATTGGTAAGCAAAGGGTTACCCAATAACGCTATGGTATTACCCGCGCCGAGGGTTAATGAGTCGCAATTAACAACGGTTGATACGGTTGGCTGGTTTAAAAATAAGGCATTAACGCCAATTCTTATCTTATCAGTGCTTGCCGATGGGATGCCGGGAGATCCAAAAGCCGGTGAAACACTCCAGTTTAATGGATTTGTCCACGAACTACTTATCAGCCCCGTCCAGTCATAAGTTACCTGGGCGTAACTTTTTACACCAATAAAAATACT
>Ga0247734_1000915_pt1 | contig 23786 bp, 14 predicted proteins | sample UWRJL103311B2_FD_180933 | JGI IMG/M metagenome (GOLD analysis project Ga0247734, IMG submission 180933) | Plant litter microbial communities from Arlington Agricultural Research Station in Wisconsin, United States - UWRJ-L103-311B-2 | ecosystem: Environmental > Terrestrial > Plant litter >... | reverse complement strand
TCGCGAGCGTCGCCGCCTCGGGCATCGACCAGTCGGCCTTCAGCTCGGCGATGTCGCGCATCGCGCGCCGGATGACCCACCGGTCGAGGTCGGCGGCGCTCGCCGTGAGCTCCGCGAGTGCCACGAACCGTGACGGCGGGATCGTGCCGCGGGTCGGGTGGTGCCACCGGGCGAGGGCCTCGACGCCGGAGACCTCGCCCGTGCTGACGTCGACGACGGGCTGGTAGCTCATGTCCAGGCCGTCGTTGGCCAGCGCGGTCAGGAGCTCGGCGCCGATGCTGTACCGCTCCTCGGCGAGCTCGGCGAGGGCCTGGTCGAACAGGCGCACCCCACCACGGCCGCTGGCCTTGGCCGCGTACATCGCGGTGTCGGCGAAGCGGAGCAGGTCCTCGCCCGACGCGGCGGGGGACAGCGCGATCCCGATCGTGGCGCCGATGCGCAGGGAGTGGTGGCCGATCAGGTACGTCGCGGACAACGTGTCGAGCAGCCGGCGGGCGGTGGTCGTCGCCGACTGCTGGTCGACGTCGTGCAGGACCACGACGAACTCGTCGCCGCCGAAGCGCGCGACGACGTCGTCGTCGCCCACGGCCGACCGCAGGCGGGTGGCGACGGCGATCAGCAGATCGTCGCCGGTGGTGTGGCCACGTCCGTCGTTGACGTCCTTGAAGTGGTCGAGGTCGATGAACAGCACGGCGACGCCGGGGGTGTCGGGGTGGTCGAGGTGCTCCATCAGCATCGAGCGGTTCAGCAGGCCCGTCAGCTCGTCGTGCTCGGCGGCGTGCCGCAGGTCCCGCTCGTTGCGCCGCAGCTCGGTGATGTCGGTGACCATCGCGAGCGAGCCCTGGGGCCGGCCCTCGACGTCGGGCATCGGGGAGGCGGCGATCCACAGCGTGCGCAGCGAGCCGTCCGGGTGCCGGTAGGGCACCTCGTAGCGCTGCGACTCGCGCTGCTGCCGGTCGCGCACGCGCGCGGCGAAGTCGGTCGTCGCCAGTCCGGTCAGCGCCGACCACACCTGCGCGTCGAGGAGCTCGTCGGCGGCCAGGCCCAGCATCGAGGCGATGCGGGCGTTGGCATAGGTCACGACACCGTCCGGTGCGGCGACGAGGATGCCCTCCTCGGCGGTCTCGGCGATCGCCCGGTAGCGGGCCTCGGAGATGCGCAGGGCCGCCGCGGCCTCGACGATCGCGGTCACGTCGCGCACGATCGACACGATCGCGGCGATCCGGGTGTCGAGCAGGTTGGTCGACGTCTGCTCGATCCAGATCCATCGGCCGGTGATGCTGCGGGCCCGGTACTGGAACGTGCGCGACTCCGGTTGCGACTGGACGGCCTCCCACTGGGCCTGGGCCCCCGCGGCGTCGTCGGGGTGGACCAGCTCGGCGAGATCCGCGCTGGACTTGGAGTACCGCTCGCCGAACATCGCGAACCCGGCGGGGGAGCCGTACAGCGTCCGGCCCTCGGTGTCGTGCAGCGTGATGAAGTCGCGCGAGCGGGTCGCGACGGCGTCGAACAGCTCCTGCAGATCGGTGCGCGCCTGCTCGCTGTCGCGCAGCGGGCGCAGGTCCAGGTACGAGGCGACACAACCGCTGGGGTTCCCGTCCACGTCGCGCAGCAGGGTCGCGTCGACGCGCACCGGCACGGGGCGGGCGTCGGCGTCGGTGAACAGCCGGTCCACCTGCGCCGACTCCGTCTTGCCGTTGCGCAGGGCGGACATGACGTCCTCCGCCTCGCCGGGGTCGTCGGCGTGGGTGAACGACGTCGAGCGTGCCCCGACGAGCTCGTCGCGGGAGCGACCCAGCAGGGCGCAGAGGGCGTCGTTGACGGCCTGGTACGTGCCGTCCTGGCCCTGGAGCACCTGTGGGACGTGGGACTGGTCGAACTGGGCCCGGAACCGTGACTCCAGGTGGCGCCGGTGCGTCTCCTCGGTCCTGCGGTCGGTGATGTCGGTGACGTTGCCGATGACCGATCCGACGTCGGGGTCGTCGCGCAGGTCCGTGATGAGGACGCGGGCCCAGGTGGTCGTGCGGTCGACGTGGAGCAGCCGAAGCTCCAGGTTGACCTGCCGGGCGTGTCCGTCCCGGACGTCGCGCCACGCACGGCGGGCGACCTCCCGGTCGTCGGGATGGACGAACTGGAGGCCGGGACGTCCGATGACGTCGTCGGTCAGCCAGCCCAGGCGTTCGGGGAGCGCCGTCGTGACGGTCGTGAGCGATCCGTCCTCGGCCGTGGTGAAGATGACGTCGGTCGAGTTGCGCAGCAGGGACAGCCAGCGTCGTTCCGACCGGGCGACCTCGTCGTGCGCCTCGGCCCGGGCGGTCTTGTCGATCACCACGACCGTGAGGTCGTCGCCGGGGCCGGGGGTCACGACCAGCCGGGCGCTGAGGCCGTGCGCGCCGTGGCTCCGCAGCCGGACGTGGACCGTCGCAGGCACCCGCTGCGCCACGACCTGCTGCAGGCAGGCATCGATGCCGGTGGCGTCGTCCGGGGTGTCGCCGAACGACGCGAGGCGACGGCCGGCGATCGCGGTCTCGCCCAGCAGGGTCGCCAGCTGCTCGGCCTCGGCGACGACACAGCCCGATGCCGAGACGGTCACGCACGGCACGGTCGACGGCGCAGGCACGATGTCACCACTCCGTCCGTGCTGGGAAGACCCATCCTAGAGAGGTCCGGGCCGAAAGTCCTGGGACTGCCGTAGCGGCCTTGTGGGCAGCCCCAGAGATCGGCCGTCCGGCTTCGCCGACACGCGGGTCGCGTGGTGCTGGTGTGACTCGCACTACGCCTGACCTGCGCTTTTGCTGCGACGCCAACAGCCGCCCGAGAAATGTCCGAGCTCTTTGCCAAGGTCGTTGCGTGCGTCGTACCCGCGGCGTATGGTTACCACTACATCTAGTACTTACACCGATGTAGTTCTCCACATGTGGGTCCACAGGATGTCGCAGTTGCACACAGAGTTTCGCCTGAGTGCACAGCTCGATCCACAGTTTCATCCCCAGGCATCGGCACGAACGCCGCCGGACCGCCCCCGACCTGCCTCCGCAACAGCCACCGGAAGGAGCGCCCCATGCACTGCCCGTTCTGCAAGAACACCGACACCAAGGTGCTCGACAGCCGTGTGGCCGACGAGGGCGGCGCCATCCGGCGTCGTCGCGTCTGCGCGCAGTGCGAGAAGCGGTTCACGACGATCGAGCAGATGCAGCTCATGATCGCCAAGCGGTCCGGTGCCACCGAACCGTTCATCCGCGACAAGGCCATCGCCGGCGTCGCCAAGGCGTGCAAGGGCCGTCCGGTCTCGGCCGACGACCTCGCGCGTCTGGGTCAGCAGGTCGAGGACGCACTGCGTGATCGCGGTGCGGCCGAGATCCCGGCCCACGAGGTCGGCATGGCCATCCTCGAGCCGCTCAAGGCCCTCGACGAGGTCGCGTACCTGCGCTTCGCCAGTGTCTACAAGTCGTTCGAGTCGGCCGACGACTTCGCCGCCGAGATCGCGACGCTCATGGTCGCCGCGGCCGACGGCGAGCTCGCCGAAGAGGCGCGCAGCAACAGCAAGAGCCCCAAGCGCAACAGCTGAGCACGACCGAGCTTCCCAGCACCACCGATAGCCAGCACCACCACACACTCACCGCACACACTCATATAACAGGAGCAGCACGATGACGGAGACGGTCAGCGGCCCCACGGGGTCCCCACGCAAGTCAGGCGCGAAGGCCAAGGCAGGTGCCGGTCTGAAGATCGAACGCGTCTACACGACCGAGGGCGTGCACCCGTACGACGCCGTCACGTGGGAACGTCGCGACGTCGTCCAGACCAACTGGAAGACCGGCGAGAACGTCTTCGAGCAGCGGGGTGTCGAGTTCCCCGACTTCTGGAGCGTCAACGCCTCCACGATCGTCACGACCAAGTACTTCCGCGGCGCCGTCGGCACGCCCGAGCGTGAGCAGAGCCTCAAGCAGCTGCTCGACCGCGTCGTCCTGACGTACACGCAGGCCGGCCGCGACAACGGCTACTTCCTCACCGAGGAGCAGGCCACGATCTTCGAGCACGAGCTGACGCACATGCTCCTGCACCAGGTCTTCAGCTTCAACAGCCCCGTGTGGTTCAACGTGGGCACGTCGAGCCCGCAGCAGGTCAGCGCCTGCTTCATCCTCGCGGTGGACGACTCGATGGACTCGATCCTCAACTGGTACAAGGAGGAGGGCCTGATCTTCAAGGGCGGCTCCGGTGCCGGCCTCAACCTGTCCCGCATCCGTTCGTCCAAGGAGCTGCTCCGCTCCTCGGGTGGCACGGCCTCGGGCCCGGTCTCCTTCATGCGCGGCGCCGACGCGTCCGCCGGCACCATCAAGTCCGGTGGCGCCACGCGTCGTGCGGCCAAGATGGTCGTCCTGGACGTCGACCACCCCGACATCCAGGAGTTCGTCGAGACCAAGGCCAAGGAGGAGGACAAGATCCGCGTCCTCCGCGACGCCGGCTACGACATGGACCTCGGCGGCGCCGACATCACCTCGGTGCAGTACCAGAACGCCAACAACTCCATCCGCGTCAACGACGAGTTCATGCGCGCCGTCGAGCAGGGCAAGGAGTTCGGTCTGCGCGCCCGCACCAACGGCGAGATCATCGAGACCGTCGACGCGCAGAAGCTGTGGCACGACATCGCGCACGCCGCGTGGGCGTGCGCCGATCCGGGCATCCAGTACGACGGCACGATCAACGACTGGCACACGTCGCCCGAGGCCGGACGCATCAACGCGTCCAACCCGTGCTCGGAGTACATGCACCTGGACAACTCCAGCTGCAACCTGGCGTCGCTGAACCTGCTGAAGTTCCTCAAGGACGACGGCTCGTTCGACACCACCAAGTTCGTGCAGGCCGTCGAGTTCATCATCACCGCGATGGACATCTCGATCACCTTCGCCGACTTCCCGACCGAGGCCATCGGCGAGACGACGCGTGCGTTCCGCCAGCTCGGCATCGGCTTCGCCAACCTCGGCGCGCTGCTCATGGCGTCGGGCCTGGCGTACGACTCCGACGGTGGCCGCGCCCTCGCCGGGTCGATCACCTCGCTGATGACGGGTGCGTCCTACCGCCGCTCGGCCGAGCTCGCCGGCGTCGTCGGCCCGTACGACGGCTTCGCGCAGAACGCCTCGGCGCACGAGCGCGTCATGCGCAAGCACCAGGCCGCCAACGACCAGGTCCGCACGATGCACGCGATGGACATCGCGGTGCACCGTGAGGCCGCCAAGCAGTGGGCCGACAACCTGACGATCGGCGCCAAGAACGGATGGCGCAACAGCCAGGCCTCCGTCATCGCGCCGACCGGCACGATCGGCTTCATGATGGACTGCGACACGACGGGCATCGAGCCCGACTTCTCGCTGGTCAAGTTCAAGAAGCTCGTCGGCGGCGGCTCCATGCAGATCGTCAACCAGACGATCCCGGCCGCCCTGAAGAAGCTCGGCTACACCGGCGAGACCATCGAGGCCATCGTCGAGTTCATCGCCGAGAACGGTCACGTCGTCGACGCGCCCGGCCTCAAGACCGAGCACTACGAGATCTTCGACACCGCCATGGGCCGTCGTTCGATCCAGCCCATGGGTCACGTCCTGATGATGGCTGCCTGCCAGCCCTTCCTGTCGGGTGCCATCTCCAAGACGGTCAACCTGCCGGAGACGGCCACGGTCGACGAGATCAAGGACGTCTACTTCCAGGGCTGGAAGCTCGGCCTGAAGGCGCTCGCCGTCTACCGCGACAACTGCAAGGTCGGTCAGCCGCTCTCGGACGGCAAGGAGGCCAAGTCCTCCGGCTCGACCGAGGTCAAGGAGGTCGTGCGCGAGGTCATCGTCGAGAAGCCGATCCGTCGCCGCCTGCCGAAGTCGCGTCAGTCGATCACGACGTCGTTCTCCGTCGGTGGCGCCGAGGGCTACATGACCTCGGGTGCCCACACGGACGGCTCGCTCGGCGAGATCTTCATGAAGCTCGGCAAGCAGGGCTCGACCCTGGCCGGCATGATGGACGCCTTCTCGATCGCCATCAGCATCTCGCTGCAGTACGGCGTGCCGCTGGAGACCTTCGTCAGCAAGTTCACCAACATGAAGTTCGAGCCCGCCGGTCTGACCGACGACCCGGACGTCCGCATGAGCCAGTCGATCATGGACTACACGTTCCGTCGCCTGGCCCTGGACTACCTCGACTACGACACCCGTTCGGCCCTCGGCATCCACTCGGCCGACGAGCGTCAGCGCTTCCTCGACACCGGCTCTCACCAGCCCGTCGACAACGCCGGCACCACCGCCGCCGAGCTCGTCGAGTCCGAGCCGACCCCGGTGGTCGAGACTGTCGAGGCCAAGGCCGTCGAGACTGCACAGCCGACGAAGGTCGAGACCGCCTCGGTCTCGGGTGACGCCCACACGGCAGCCACGTCCAAGCCGGCTCCGGCCACGGCGCACACCAGCGCCGAGCTCTTCGAGCAGCTCACCGGCTCCGCGGTCGACTCACCGCTCTGCATGACCTGCGGAACGAAGATGCGCCCCGCCGGCTCGTGCCACGTGTGCGAGGGCTGCGGAAGCACCAGCGGCTGCAGCTGATCAAGGTCCGGGACAGTGCCCACGAAAGCTTCGGCGATCGTGGGCACTGTTTTGCTGTCCAGTGACGGCGCGTCACGTACTCTTTGTGATTCTTGCGAGCTACCGATTTCGAGGATGGCAAAAACGTGGCGACAAAGGCGGATCTTGAAGAATGGGTGGTTGAGGCGCTCACGAACGTCGGCGGCTCCGGGTCTGTCGTCACAGTTAGTAAGAAGCTGTGGGAGCTCCACGCTCACGAACTCGACGTCTCGGGGGACCTGTTCTTCACATGGCAGTACGACGTTCGTTGGGCGGCGCAAAAACTTCGGGACCGTGGAGTACTCGTGAGTCTCAAGGGCGATAGGCGCGGTGTGTGGACCTTGGCATGACAGGTTGGTGTAGGAGAGCAGGTGATCGATGAGGAGTAGCTGTGACTGACGCTGTAGCCGACATCTTGGACATTGCCACTATTCATGGTGGCGCGTTGGTGCGATTTATTCGTCCGAACGACGTCGGCGCAACCGGGAGCCACCAATTTGGGTTTCACCTGCCGAAGGACGCCTGGCCGTACTACACACCGCATAGACCAGAGAAGGGCCTCAATTCGAACCACGAGGTCGAGGTCGAGTGGGGAAACGGCGTCGCAACACGTTCTACAGTCAAGTGGTACGGCAAGGGCACGCGAGCTGAGTACCGGCTCACGGGCTTCAACCGCATTACAAACTTCTACGCGCTCGATCATTCAAACATTGGCGCCCTCTTAGTACTGGTTCGTGTGGGGAACGCTCAGTTTCGGGCCTCGATAATTTCTAATGAGACCGACATCGAGTTGGTTAGCGCTCAGCTGGGCATTGATCTTGTAACGTCTGGTTGGGGAGAATACAAGCCGGAGTCTCCCAGGCTACCTACATCTGTCGAGGAGCACGCGCTTGTAGAGGCGCTTGTTCGCGGGGCTTCCTTCCCGAAGACCGAGCTCATGGCGGCGACCGCACGGCAGGTTGTTCACGACCTGCACCCTGCCCGAGAAGCGACCGCAGACGTACTACTTATGGACTACCTAGCGGCCGAGTACGCGATCTTTCGAGCGATCGAATCCGCAGCGCACAGTTCGCAGGTCTTGAAGGGGTTCCGATCCGTCGATGAGTTCCTGTCATTGGCGCAGTCGATGACGCAACGTCGAAAGTCACGCGCTGGAAAGTCTCTTGAGTTTCATGTCGAAGCTGTCCTCGAGCTCCGTGGGATTCCGTTCGAGTCTCAACCAAATCTCGATGGAACGACGCCGGATCTAGTCATACCGTCATCGCGTGTATATGAACAGATTGGGCAGGGGGTGGAGCCTTACGTTGTGGCGATAAAGACGACGTGCCGAGATCGGTGGCGCCAAGTCACGGAGGAGGCGCCCAAGGCGGCGGTCAAGTACTTGTTCACCACGCAGCACGGAATCTCCATTTCACAATTGGACCAGATTGAGGCGGCTGGAATCCAACTGATCGTTCCCGCGGTGTTGCATCTCGACTATCCGAAGGAGCGTGTCTCGAGAATCTGGTCGTTTGAGCAGTTTCTGAGCGTTGTTGAGCCCGCCTTCGGCACCGCTTGATCCCCCGCCGCCAACAACCGAAGCGTCGAATCTTCAATCTGAGATCGGACATTTCACCATCTTTACTGACCGACCCGCGTTGGGAATGGCAGCTTCAGGGTAAGCAGCTGATGGTCAGCCCACTAAATACTCAGTGGCAGGATGTACCGCGGTCTCGATGTGCCCTGCCATGAGGTTGGCCACGGCAGAGATTGCCGGAACCACGACGCTGTTGCCGAACTGCTTGTATGCCTGCGTGTCGCTCACCGGAATGATGAAGTCGTCATCGAAGCCCATGAGGCGCGCGCACTCGCGCGGAGTCAGCCGCCGGGGGATACCCCCCTCCTGCGGGATCAAGATCTCCGAACCGTCCTTGTAATACCGAGCAGAGAGCGTGCGCGAGACACCGTCAAGGTCAGCCATTCCGAATCCAAAACCATTGCCCGCTGCGCGATGCTTGGCGGCATAGTTCTGCAGGTACTCCCATAGGCCTGGAGTGAGCGTGTAACGCGCGTGGGCCTCGCCCGAAAGGGGATCGCTGAAGCGATTCATGTCGTGTGTGATGGGTTCGTCAGTGGACGAATGCAGGATGTCGCGGAGCCTAACCGGATAGTCCTCCAAGAGAAGCTCGTCGAAATCGAAATCCGTAGGCTCTCGAAATCCGACCAGCAAGATCCGTTCGCGATTCTGCGGCGTAAAGTGCTTACCGTTTATAACCCGCGCTTGTACGTGGTACCCGAGTTCCTCCTGCAATGTCGCCATGATGACGGCGAAGGTCTTTCCCTTGTCGTGGGAACGAAGATTCTTGACGTTCTCTAGGAGGAATGCTGCCGGTCGCTTCTTGTCGATGATCCGCGCAACATCGAAGAACAACGTGCCTTGGGTGGCGTCTTCGAAGCCGTGGGCACGGCCTAAGGCGTTCTTCTTCGAGACGCCGGCGATAGAGAACGGCTGGCACGGAAACCCTCCGATCAGAACGTCATGATCCGGCACATCGGCGGCCGCCACAGTCGTGATGTCACCTGCAAACTTATGTGCGGTTCGGAGGTCAACAGGGAAATTGGCTTGGTAGGTCTTCTGCGCCCACTTGTCCCATTCGCTCGTGAACACGCAGCTGCCCCCAGCACGCTCGAAAGCCGTCCGCGTGCCGCCGATCCCGGCGAAAAGATCGATGAATGTGAAGGATGACTCGGGCGCGGGATCATTGGTCAATCCGACCAGCTCCTTGAGAGCCGGCAGGAGAAACTGTCTGGGTTCGATGACGCCGGAATCCCATCGGGCAACCGTCCGCTCCGACACGTTGAGAGCGTCGGCTACCTGGCGCTGCGAGTAGCGAGATCGTGCCAGAACCAGAAGATCTTTGGCGGAGTGCATGAACCATCCCTAGGTGATTGAGACGCCAGAATGTCATGTTTTTGTCCCCATGTGCGGGATGCCACCGGGCGTGTCGATGCTTGAGTATCAAGGTAGCTGTCACTGCCGACATCTCGGCTTTGCGAGAGGCTTGTTCCATGCCAGAGCCACTCGACGACCAGGTCCGTGCGCGAATGAGGTCGCAGAGGACGGCCGGAACTAAACCTGAGATCGCCCTGCGCCGAATCCTGCATCGCGACGGGCTGCGTTTCAGGGTGGACGTTCGCCCAGATGCAGGTTTACGAACGCGGGCAGACATCGTCTTCACCCGCGCCAAACTGGCCGTCTACGTCGATGGTTGCTTCTGGCACGGCTGTCCGCAGCATTTCATTCCCCCGAAGAACAATGCAGAGTGGTGGGCCGTGAAGATCTCGAAGAACGTCGAGCGAGACGCGGCCAGCCGGCAGGATCTCCGAGAACTTGGTTGGGAGGTCAGCTCATTCTGGGAGCACGAAGATCCTGACCGGGTTGCGTCAGCCGTCCGAGCGATCTACTTGAAACGCCGGCACTGAGATCCACGTCACGACTCGTCCCAACCGTTATTCACCGCCTTTACGAAGAGCTGGAGAAGGCTTCTCGCGACGCCCTCGTCCAAAAGCTTGCGCGAGGCGGGGACTACTTCACGAATGAGCCGACTGTCGGATGAGTTCAACATCGAGTGGCTAGCCAAGAACTGCTGCAACGATCGCCATCCTGATTCCCCAACACGCTCGACATGTCTGCGATCAGAGATCTCGGATGGGAATCGTTTCGCCACCGTGAGTGCCGCGGCGCCAGTTGCATTGAGCTTTACAGGGATGCATTCGAACAGGAATGCGTCGCTCAGCGTAAATGGGCTGTTGGCGAGCCGCTTCCAGGCTGATTCCCGCTTGGCCCACTCGGTCACGTTCACGACGAGGCGGTCCTCCCCCGTCAGGACCTCTAAGGCGTTCCGCGCGATAGACACGGCCTCATCCAACGTAGCAGCGCCCACCCCTTGCTTGTCCCAGATGCGCAGCAGGTCAAAGCCTTCCGCGCGTGAGTTCCGCGAGATTTCGAGCGATAGCTTTGCTACGGCGTACGTCGTGAGGTTGGCGAGATATCCGGGCTCGTACCAGTCGGCCTTGGAAATGGCCGAGCGAACGGAGTTATACAGAATGGCCTTCGCAACTAGCTGGCGATAGTAGTTCTCATTGAATGCTTGGGGTTGTGTCGAGTAGCGGTCACCGATAAGTGTGGCGAAGGCCTTGAAGTTCCGTTGCGCACCGCCGCTGACCTGGTGTGGCTGTTGCTCCCAGGTCACGGTGAACTTGGCGGCATCGGTTTTTGTGATCACTTGCGCCCGAGGGAACTCGGCCTCGAACTTCTTCTGCTCCGCAAGGGTTCTGCGATTCCGCTCGTTCAGATACTGGCCACGGGTGCGCTCGTAGTACCACTTGGTCTGGAAATTCACCCCGGCTGCGACCGGCGCCAGCAACCTTTTGGAGAGCTCCTCCATGCGCACATGGAACGGACTGTTGGAGAAAAAGTCGTCCTCGCGCACCGCGTTCTGACTGTTGGCGTACCGACTGATGAGCGGCACCATGACGGTTGCCTCCTGTGGTGAGACGACGACCAGCTTCATCTGCACAAATACGTCGTCGAGCGGCACGTGGCGTGTTCCCTGCGAGGCGTAGAACAGGGATGCTGTCGTTTGGCCGCCATTAACGATCTGAAGGTCAGTGATGGCAGTGATCGCGGATCCGTCGAACTCCACGCTTGCAGCGGTCGCGCTGATTCCGTTGTTATAGGCCAAGAAATGACCCGGGTCGGTCTGGACGGTCTCCCGGATGCCTCGGTTGATCTTTCCCCGGATGGTGAGGAACGACCTGACATTTCCTTCTAGCAGTCGGCTTCCGTGCTTGCGGTATAAGTCGGCAAGCAGCTGTCCAGGCACGGCGGCGAGATACGTCGTCACGTCTCCTGCGCTGTCAGCCACCTTGAGGGCAGGCACACCATTGATTCCCCAGTCACGCATGCTCAGTTCGAGCGGCTCGCGGCCTTGGGCGGACTCGTGGACCTGCAGGAACCGTTGCATATCCCATACGTGCAGCTCGACCGGCGTTCCATTGATGTCCTCTGAAACGAGAGACTTGGCTCGAGCGCTCAGCACGGCATCCGTGAGGAGGTAGAGGCGATAGCGACTGACCGCATCGTCGCCTTTTCGCTGTTGGATCTCACGAAGCAATTGCGCGAGCTGGTACTCCGACGTTGAGGGCTCCCGGTCGAGAAGGAATTCGCCGGAGAGTGATTCGGTGAGGTAGTTCTCGAGGGTCTTCAGAGTTGCGGAGGCATCGGTGAAACTGAGCGACGGAGCCTCAGTGCCGCCGGCATAACGCAGGACCGCCAAAGAAACGGACTTGTCTTGTTCGTCATGGTGGAACCCGTGGACCGCCAGTCCTTGACGCCGACGACCGATCCCGACGAACGAGAGGAGATCGAGGTTGTCGACCTGACCGGCGTCGACGAGTCGGTCAGCTGCTTCGGCCATGAAGGCGTCGGCGGTGAACGTCCCGTCTATCGCAGCCCTGGTGTTTGCGTGATTGAGGAGATCTTGGCGGTAGTCCCGGAGATCCATGGGTCAGGCCACCACCAGGTGAGCTGTCCGAAACTCCTCGATAGCGCTGAGCTCGATCTCATAAAGCACGTGACCCAACCCGGGCGCAAGTCCGGATGATCTGATTGCGGGGAACTCGTCGGTGACCGCGAAATCTGTCACGCTCGCGACGACGAACCAAGTATCGGCGTAGAACGCCTCATCGAGGTTCACGCTGAGTCGATCGAGTCGACTGTCGAACGAGGCCGCCGCCACGGTTTCCTCATCCAACGCGGTCCTGATTCGACCTACAAGAGTCGGCAGGCTTACCGCGCCCGCCGTTCCTTCGCTCGTCGTTGCTGCTCGTAGGACAAGCAGTTCGAGATCTTCGGCGTCGAGCTGATGGGCCGACGAGATCTTGACCCGGGTCGTCGCCGGTCCGATCGATTTGGCCTCTGAATGACCGGAGCCCGCGAACCAGAAGTCCTGGGGGAGGCCCAAAGGGCCCAGCCAACCTTCGACGGTCTCGTCCATAGAACGTTCAAGGCTGAATCGGTGCAGCATGAGCCACAACTCGCCCACCAGACCGCGTAGTTCTTCCATGGACAACACCCCGGAGGGTCGCGGTTTGAGTAGCCGGCGCCATTCGTCGAGTGCTGCCGTGACACGAGCCAAAGCGTCCTCCTCGTTGTGCGCCGCAGCGGACCGTGCGTGGGCGTCATCGAACAGCCGCAGGAAGACCTCGTCGAACTTCCGGTCTTGCAGGGTGAAGCTGACGTTCCATCTGGCTGTGGTGTCCTGGTAGCGATCGACTAGAACCAGATTCGAGAGGGTTGGCTTGATCGGCTTCGCGGAGGATCGAACGACGACTCGCGGGTTCCCGTTCTCGGTGACTCCGACGAAGAACTGCAACGGATGATTGCCCTCAGTCAGATGAAGTCCGGGCTGACCGAGCGTTATGTGCCCGCGCCACGACGTTAGGAACACCGATTCACTCATCAAGATCCTCCTCGTCGTCGTCGTCGACTCCGAAGTCAGCTACGAAGGCATCGACGGCGGGGCCGTTGAGCATATACTTGACATCGCCGGACTGGGCACCTTGTGCACCCGGAATCGCGATCTTCAAGGCCATCAGATGGCTGACGCCTACGGCCTCAGCTTGCTTCCACGCGGCCTTTGCGGCGGCTTCTTGCTCAGCCGCACTTCTATTTTCGAGCGGAGTGGGATCGGTGAGGTTGAAGCCGAATTTCGGTGTCAGCGGGTAGATGAGCAATGTGGGGTGGGGGAGATCGGCGTACACCGCAGGCTCCATCAGGTCGGGTCTGTCCGCATGCCCGTATGTGCCGGCAAGATCCGTGCTGCCGGCCAAACGCGCGCTGCTTCCAGACACACGGAAGCTACCTTGGGTGCCGTCAGGGGCGTAGCGGACGGTGCGACTCGGTGTCGATGCCAGTTTGAGCGACGGTGTGAGCTCGAGCGAGTCGCCAGCTCCGGTCGCGAGGCAAACGGTCCAGTCTTGGAACGCCGGTGCTGTCTGTCCGCGAATGATCTTGTGCAGCGCGTTCGCCAGTATCAGGTTCCCACGGTCGAACTTGAACGCTTCGAGCAGGTCGGCCACGCGTTCCCGCGTCACGTTCAGCCTGCCTTTGTACTTCAGTCCTACGGGGTCCCAACTTCCCGTGGGGTCGTCGGACTCGATCGCAGTCAAGAAACTGCGGACGGCCGAGTCGTTACCCGCCAAGACCTTGCTCGATGCCGGAATCTTGGTCGACTCGATCCGACGGCCGGCTAGGGATATCACCACCGAATACGTCTGGCCGGCGCCGCGCTTTGCGGTGATCGCGAGGGTCTCAGGGTGTTTGCGCACCATGAGGCCGAAGTCTTCGGGTGTCTTGCCTAGGTCGCGCATTTCAAGGATCTGGTCCCGCAGCTCTTCGATCACGTCTGAGACGAACCGGAACTGGTCAGCAACATCGGGGGTGATCCACACCCGGGTCAGGTCTGCGTAGCCGGGGCGGTACCCGAACCAGCGTGCCATCTGCAGCAGTGTGTCGGCCGCGCCAACCAAACGGTAGAAGTAGCTAACGGTCAGGCCATCAAGCGTCAGACCTCGGGAGAGGACGTCGCCACCGACGGCGATCATGTTCCGCGACTTGTCGTCGCTCTGTTTGTCGCGGGATGAGTTGATCAGCTCGACGGAGGTGTCGAACACAGCTGCGAGCAGCTTGTTGCGCACACTCGGCCAGTCCGATTTCGCATCCGGAAAGTAGTCCGCGTGGACTTCAGCAAGCCTCCTGAGAACCTCATGCTTGTCCTCCCCGACCACTGGGGGACTCGCATGGATCTCGATCGCGGACTTGATGCGTGCAAATTCCTCTGAAACCAATTCATGAACCTGCCCTTGCACGTTCTTGAACCGTGAGACATTGACGAGCATCGACCGCGCGCTTTCGTCACCGCGCGTCAGTCTGATGGCAGATGCGATGACGAATGCGTACACGGCATCGACGAGGCTCGCGGGGAGCTGCGCGACGACCAGATGAGACTTGTGCTTCGGGATGAACACGTCTTGGGCGTCGGTGATGTCGACAACCCCTGAATTGACACTGGCTGATGACGAGCCGAAGTACTGCTTCGCGCCGACATAGTTGGAGGGGCTGGACAACGCGTAGATGTAATGATGTGGGAACAGATCATCCTTGAGAGCCTCGTCGAATGACTTGTGATCTATAAATACGTTGGCGAACGGCGTCGCGGTGAACGCCATGTACGACGAGCGAGAAGCCAGAGAAAGCAACTCACGGATCTTCTGGTTGATAAGTGTCGGGCTGGTGTCGCCTGAGGCCTTGTAGTTGGTGTTAACAGATGCGTAGTCCGACTCATCGTCGACGACGAGCATGGGGATGTCGAAATGTTCACCGGCGAACTGACCTTTCAACCACGTGATGAGGTTGTTCAGCGGGACCTTGTTCTTCTTGAGTACGAACACGTAGGGGTGGTCTGCGTTGGGATCGATGTTGATGCCCTGACCCTCGAGCACGGCGCCGACGAAGTCCTTCGCGTGGGACGTCATACCTTGTCCGCGGAGGAACTGGCTCTCGGTCGGGAAGTTGCCTACCCCGATGATTTTCTCGTGAGACTGGCCCGGGGCCGAGTGCGCAACCTTCGAGACCTTGGAGTCTTTCCCGAGGAATCCTTCATCGATCCGGTACTGCGTTTGCTTTCGCAAAGACTCCGTTCCGCCAGTCAAAAGAACGACAAGCTTGAACCCGGCATCCGCTGCCTTGTTCACGATTCCGATATACGTTGCGGTTTTTCCCGACTGGACGTCGCCGATGACAAGTCCTCGCCGTTTCCAGGATCCGGGCTCCGACGGATCGCCCAACAGATCCACGACCTCGCTGCTGGACTGGTCCAACTGATCGAGGACTTGGGGCCCAAAGTGTTTGTCGTGGGTCAGGAACTGCTTGTACGAGTACCAGCGGTCAAGCTTGACCTGGCCGGACTTCACAGCATTGTCGAACCATGGAGTGAAAGCCGGCGCCAAACGGATGGGTGGATCGATGTCAACCACAATCCTGGTCAGCGCCGCGTCCGCGATGAGTTTGTACACGCCCGATTGTGCGGCCACCGGATACAGAGTCTCGATGGGAGGTCGCATTGCCTCGATGGTCGCCTCAGCCTCTGCTAGCGGGGCCGGCGCACCGTGTTTACCGACAATCGCGTTTACCAGCAGCGTGATTGCTGGCTGAAACTCCGGTCCCAAGTTCGCGCCGGTTTGTCCATGGGGAAGCAGCATCATTCGTGGATGGCCTTTCGTAGTTTCGCTTCGAAGTCAGGTTCCAGTGCATACGGGTCGGACCGACACAGTCCTGTGATGAAGACATCGCGGTTGACACCGTGCGTTGCTGCAAGGGTCCAAGCCGATACGGCTCTGGAAACCAGCTCATCGTTCTGCGGCGTACTAGGCACACTGTCACCACTGAGTCGGTTGTGGGCATCAATGATCGGGAATGTGTTCTGGAGGTCCTTGAGGACGAGCTCAAACTGACGTTTCAGGTCATCGGGTAGGACGTGGACAAACGCCTCGATCGAGGGGTGCTTCGGGTTGACCTCGTAGTGGAATTCATCTCCGTTCGTCAGGGGAGTCCACATGTAGTCGACGGTCGAGTGGATTTGGACCTTGCGACCGCGAAACTCCTGAACGCGTTGGCTCGGCGCCATCATGGTCTTGGCCAATTCGCTGAGACGCCGACGGATCACCGGAGGGGGGTCCGCGCTCGACTTCTTGACGTCGAGCGCCCACAGGTGATCGAGAGTGTTCGGAATGTCGACCCGTACACGCGTCAGCTTGGCCATCTCGGAGCGAAGAAGCACACGGAACCACGTGCCCCAGATGACGAGACGTCCACTGCGGTAAACATAGAAGCCTTGCGTCTCCCTGAGCCCTCCTAGCCGCAAGACGCGAGCTCTGTCGGTGCTGGACAGACGGCTGAGGTAGGGGAGGGTGTAGGCCATCAGGCGCACGTTCTCGCCGTCGATGTTGATCGACTCCCAAGGTGTATGGGTGGTCAACCGCGACTGAGACATGAAAGGATCGATCGGTTCTATGGGAGATCCATTCATGCTGAAGGAGATCTTGGGAACGCCGTCACCGGAGTTGAAGAGGTGGAAGACCAACGCGACGTGGTCGCGAACGCGGACTGCCACCTGGTCGAACGCGGATTGGTCGTCCCCCTCGGTGATCATCAACTGATCCAAGTTGCCCCAATGGACCCAGGTTCCACTCTCGCACTCAGCCAGCTGAGACCACCCCACCGAAGAGGTGTAATCGTCTGGGTCGAGCTCGATGAGTTCCCAGTCACCTGTCGCGATGACGTGGTCAAGGCTCCACTGGAGTGCTGTGACAACTCCATCTTTCTTCGAAACGACTGTCAGCACCCGACACTGTGAAAGAGAGGCCGTTTTCAACCCTAGGCCGAAGCGTCCGAGGTCATCGGGCCGGCGCAACTTCGTCGGACTCGTGGCGGCGAGTCGCATGGCATCCACGGCTTCGTCGCGCGACATGCCGGACCCATCGTCCACGATTGAGAGTTCGAATGGACCCGAGCTGCTGATCAGGATGTCGATGTTGCGCGACGCAGCTGCAACTGAGTTGTCAATTACATCTGCGACAGCGGCCTCGACCGTGTAACCAATCGATCGCATTGATTCGAGGAGCGAAGGGTCAGGCGGAACGACAAGCGTCTTCACGAGGATCCTCGAGGCGTGTAGCGATTTAACCACGTGAGCAAGAATCTCCCCGATCTGTTTGCCTTCGACGATCAATCATTGGCAGTGTTTGGTGCGTCCGCATCGTTTCGCGACAATATGACTCGATCGAACTAGAGATGTTGGTCAATCCTTCATCGGGCATAAATCTCGTCATGGGCCGAATCCGCCAGCCCCAAGGCCGTTCTGTGATCGCGGTGGCGATGCGAGGCGCAGGAACGCCCCCAGCTCCTCGAGCCCGGCGGGTGTCGACGGCAGAAAGTCCGTCAAGGCCGTCGACCGCACGACGTATGCCACCCACTGGCCGCGGGAGATGGCGACGTTGAGGCGGTTGCGGTCGAGAAGGAACTCCATTCCGCGCGGCACGTCGTCGGCGCTGGACGCGGTCATCGAAACGATGACGACGGGTGCCTCCTGCCCCTGGAACTTGTCGACTGTCCCGACACGTGTCTGGTCGAATCCCGCGGCCGCGAGCTCACGGCGCAGCAGGGCGCCCTGGGCGTTGTACGGTGCCACGACCAGCACGTCGGCCGGCGTGACCGGCCGAGGCGTCGCATCCGCAGCCGGCCTCCAGGTCTGCCGCTGCAGCGAGCGGACGAGGTCGACAACCGTGGCGGCCTCTTCCACCGATTGCACGTCGTTACCGGCATGGTCAATTGTGACGACGTGGACCCCAGGCTCGACTCCGGCAAGGTCACGGACGTCGGTCGTGCCGACCTCGGACAGGAGTCGGCCGGCGTACGAGAGGCGCGACACTGACTCTGTCAGTCCGGAGTGCATACGCCACGTGCGCTCGAGGAAGTAGCCGCGATCGATGGGCATGGTCTCATGACCGTCGGCGACCCACTCGAGAGCCGACAGGTCGACTGGCTCAGGGTGCGTACCTTGGCTGACCTGTGGCAGCTGCTGAGGGTCGCCCAGCAGCAGCATGCGCTGGGCGGCGGTCGAGACGGCAAGCGTGTTGGCCAGCGAGAACTGCCCGGCCTCGTCGACGACCAGTAGGTCGAGCTGCTCGGCGCCGACGCTCTTGCGGCTGGAGTAGGTCCACGCGGTGCCGCCCACGAGACATCCCTGTGAGCTCCCGTCGATGAAGTCCTGCAGCTTGTCGCCGTTGAGGTCCGACCACGGCGCATCCTTCGGACTGCGCGGCTTGGCGATCAGGGCGGAGGAGACGCCTGCGGCCACTGCCGCAGTCAGAAAGTTCTCGACCACGGCGTGCGACTGGGCGACGACACCGATCCGCCACCCTGCATCGACGAGGCGCTTGATGACCCTGGACCCGACGTACGTCTTGCCGGTGCCGGGAGGTCCCTGCACGGCTAGGTAGGACCGGTCGAGCGCGACCAGAGAGTCGTGGATTGCGTCGATGGGAGGGACCCCGGCCCCGCCCAAAGATCCCGTCGTCAGGCGCGGCGGAACGCGGCGCAGGATGTCGAAACCGGCTGAAGGGCGCCACCATGGCAACTCATCGGCGACGCTGCGGGCGAGGTTGAGCAGCGTCTCTTCGATACCCGCGGTCGGGACGGGCGAGGGGGTGCACAGTCCCATCGGCAGCTCGTGCCACGCATCGATGCCACTCTTGACCTTCTCGCGAACGATCAACACGTCGAGACCGTCGGACGTTGTGTCAACCTCGACGATTGTTGCTCCGCCCCCCGTGCAGCGTCCGCCTTCCTGGGGAGGACTGAGGCCCTCAGGGACATCGTCGTAGATGCCTGTCACATCGGTGCCGGCGGTCAGGTTCGATGCTGGTTCGAGGCGACCCACCAAACGGAGAGTTCGGGCGTTGGCCTTCCGCCCGACTTGTTCCCATTCCTCGACGACCTCGACGCGGGCAGCGTGGAAGCAGTCGCGGGGCTCGAGCCATTCGCCCGGCCAGCTGGTCAGCCGGTCGAAGAAGGCCCACCAGAACGGCTTGTGCTCTCTTCGGTGGAATCCCACCGCGGCCGCCAGCATCGCAGCTGCCTGCTGGTCAGGAGTCCGGTCCTCGGGATCCCCAGAGTGCGCGAGCAGCTTCTCAATGACGGGAGAGATCTCGTCGATGGAGGTGGCGGTGGAGTCTTTGGCGTCGCGTCTGTCGACGGACGAAGGTGACGCAGTCATAGCCGACGTCGGTGTGGCGTCGATTTGGCGAAGCAGCCAGTCGCGCAGGCGCCACGTCGACAGGCAGTCGTACCGGTTGTAATCGGCGATCTCGCGGAGCGTCACCTCGGCTGCGGGATCGGCGTCGGCCAGTTCGTCGGTGTACTTCTGGTACCAGACGATCGAGTCGGCGGCGTTGTCGAGCCCGGTACGCAACTCGTCGCCCATGTATAGGGGCTCGAGCTTCTTGATGCTGTATGAACGCGTTCCGGCGCGGATGCCCTGCCGGACGGTCTGGTACAGGTCGACGAAGACGCCGTGACGCAGCAGGTCATCGAGCACGTCCTCGTGCGTGCCGTGACGACCGACCAGCCTCTTGAGGGCGGTGACCTCGTACGGCGCGTAGTGGTAGACGTGCATGCCGGGGTCAGCCGCCCGACGTGCTGCCACGTAGTCGAGGAAGCCAATCAGCGCTTCACGCTCTTGGTGACGGTCGTGGGCCCACCAGGCCTTGAACTCGCCGTCGCCGACAGGCTCGATGACTCCGAACAGGTACTCCAGCCCCCAGACGGTCGCAGTGGAGTCGGACCACAGAGGGTCGCCCTCGAAGTCGAAGAAGATGTCGCCAGTCGATGGCGAAGGCAGATTCCCGATCGCCCTGCCGTCTCCGATCAACTGGAAAGCTGGTACCTCACGGCCGTCGATGACATCGTGCGGTGCGATCTGGAGGGTTGCCTGCGCGCGGAGTGCGCTAAGAATATTCGGGCTGAGGCCTTCGATTTGCCCGGTCGAAGTCGCAAAATCTTCGATCGTCTCTATGCTCGCCGCACGCAGCTTGGCGCGCTGGGTCTTGCGCATGCCGGCGACTAGCAGAAGGTCACGCTGGATTTCGATTTCGGCCGCGCATGTGTCGCAGGAGCCACAGATGGAGTATCGAGGATCGTTCCACTGAACCGCGTCAAGTTCGGCGATGTGCTCGACCAGCATCGACTCGAGTTTGGCGCGACGCGCGAGGTAAACCGGAATGATTTCGGTGAGGTCCTGCTCGAAGGTCGACCCGTCGCCGAGCACGAGCTTGCCGACGGGCGACCGAGGAATGCCCGCGAGGTCGAGCTGATGGGCGTAGGCGGCGATCTGGAGCAGCGCGGAGACCTTGGCGTGACGCGCCAACTTCGTGTCGCGGACCTCATAGCGTCCGTCACCGTCCTTGACGATGAAGTCGGCCAAGCCGCCGAAGCTGCCATCAAAGAATGCTGCCTGGAAGACGACATCCGATCCCGCGCGGAGATGGTCAACGGTCTGCGCATGGGCGGCGGCGAGTGTGGCGCGATCGTAAGGGATCAGATCGGGCATGCGTACGACGCCATCACCATGAATGGCAACGAGGCGATTCAGCTCTCGCGCTTCGTGAGCGAGGCCCAGCGTGGCAGTACGAGCGAGCATGGCATCGATCTTGGCGTCGGTGCGATTAACGCGACCGAGCTTGACGTCAACGGCCCGCATCCAGGCGAACTCGCACGACGCTGAGGTCGTGAGGTCGGATGGGCTGAAGACGTACGAGCCGTCCTGTTTGCTGATCATGACCATGAGGTCTCCACGCCGGCCGTGATGGTGCGTGATTCGTCAGCGCGGCGGTAGCTGATCCCGTCCGGCCCTATCTTGACGAGATCGGTCATCGTGTTTTCGGCCCCACGTCCCCACCTGTTGTTTGCGAGGACCCAGGTTCGCCCGTCCTGGTGAATCGGCGCGTCGATGAACCAAAGTTTCCGCTGATCGAGCCGCTGGCCATGCGCATCGGCGAACGAGTCCCACAGGAGCTCGCCTGCGGCGATACCGTTCACGGATCTGAGCGCACTTCGGCCGGTCACAATCGAGAGGCTCTCGCAGGACAAGCCGGATGCCGCGAGCGCAGTGACCAGTGCCAGTAGGGCGTCGCGCTTGGTGAGCGGCGCCGAGTCGCCCTCCGTCGTCGTCACGACGTACATCGTCCGTGGACCAGCTGGGACCGTGTTCTCGACGTTGAGGTCTGCTTGCGGAACATCGGTCTCGTCCACCTCCGCAGACCGCGTCATTGCCAGGTAGGAGGCAGCAATCTGCAACCGCATCTGCTCAGCGACCACCTGCGCCTCGCGCATCAGCTCCACGATCGCAGCGCGTCGATCCCAGTGCGCCCGCCAGACTTCATCGCCGACGATCGCGGCGAAGTCGACCAAGGTCGGCTCCTGCCAAACCTCGTACGCGTCGAGTCGTTCGGCGCGCTCGTCGAGGTCGGTGACCTCGCGCGTCGCGGGAGACTGTGTAGCCCCGCCGAACATCCAGGTGCGCCACGGCTTGTTGCCCTTCGACTGGTTGCACTTCTGGCACGCCGGCACCAAGTTGTGGATCTCTGAGATGTAGCCGGTAGGCATCTTGTCCTCGACGAGGGGTCGGAGGTGGTCCCATTCGCTGTACGGACCGCCACAGTAGGCGCAGCAGATCGTGGCCTCCGTCATCCCGAGCAGGTCGAGCGCATGCAGGACCTCGTCGGTCGTCGGTTTCACGACGGGGATCAGGGCGTTGATGAACGAGTTGGTGATGCTGGAGATCCGACCGGTGATCTTCACGGCATTGGGCATCGCGAAGGGGCTGGCGGAATTGCGGGCTGCTGCCATTGGCTCAGATCTCCTGGTTTTGTGGGAATGGTGACAATGCGAAGGGGACGGACGCGTTAATCGACAGCGCCGGACGGGTTGATGTGGTGGGTCATCTCGTCGGGGGTGGGCAGGTCGCGGTAAAAGGCAGCAGCCTTCTTGCCGAGGGCGCTAGTCGCGCCACCATTGAGCACGGCACTGATGGGCACGTTCACGAACGGGATCACCTTCACCAGGCCTACGCGGGTGAAGTTGAATCCGACCGCGCGGAACAGGGCCTTTACCGTGACGAGGTTCTGGCCCTTCAGATGGCGGAGCACCAAGCGCGTGGCGGCCTTTCCCGTGCCCTTGCCGACCGCCGCAGCGGCTGCCTCCGTCTGGGGTGCTCCGTAGATGCCCATCAGGGATGCCAGCTCCTTGTAACGGGTGCCGCTCTGCGGGTCGTGACCTTCCAGTGCGGCGATCGTCAGGACCATGCGTGTCTGGATCCAGGCGAGGCCGGTCAGGTCCGTAACGATGCCAGTGACAGCGGCGGGCGCGGTGAGCGTGCCGGCCGTACCGACCACGGATCCGACCTCGGCCGCGGTCAACGCAGCGGCGAGAGCGGCACCTTCGGAACGCGCCAGACGCACATGGGACTTGATGACCCGAGCCACGAGATCGGCCTGACTCTCGGAGGTGCCGGAGCGCGTCCTCTTGTACTGAGCTGCCCACGCGCCGTTGGCGTCGATCGCTGCCTCGATGATCACCTTCGGTGCGTCCGCGCCGGCTGCCATGACGCGCTTGACCAAAGAGACCTGCTTGTCGTGCGGAACCTGCTCCGCGAAGGTCTCATCCTTCTGCTCGGTCATGCCACTTCCGTTCCGTTGATGGTTGAGGCGCGTCTTCCACAACAGGCTGTCGTCTGGACGGATGGATCCTAGGTCGCGTTCGCCCATATGTGGGGCGAATGGATCAAACATTCATCTGCTGCGTGAATGTCAGGACGGCCGACAGATCAGATGACGTCAGACCCACCTCCGTCGCCGGTGGGATGACAGCGGACGGCACGGTAGCGAAGTCCCGGAAGTACGCGACGTCGTCGTCATTGATGTCGTCGTCCGTCCAGATGATCGGACGTGCTTCCTCCGCGATCGACGCTGCGACGATCTCGGCCTTCCACCAACCCTCGCTGTCGTACATGTCGTAGGCCGGGAAGTCGTCGAGCCCCACGGCAGGCGCGAAGGATGAACGTGCGTCCTGGCCCCAGGTCGTCAGCCATCGGATCTCGGCCAGTCCCGCGCGGTGGATCATGTTGATGAACTCGACGACTTCGGGGGAGTAGTGGATCGGCCAGGTCGTGCCGGCGGTCGTTGCCTCGGTACGGACGAGATGCTCGGGCAGGTCCACGCCTGCGGCGTTCACGACACCGTCGATGTCGAGGAACCAGATGGGGACGGTCATGCGTGCTCCTCGGTTGCGAGCAAGGTGACGAGCGCAGTGACGATCGGAGTGAGTGCCGGCTCGACGAGCTCGAAGGTGTCGTCCATGTAGAGGTCGCGGCGCACCTCGATCATCAACCCGTGCACCCGGGCGTCTTCGCCATAGTGCGTAAGCGGCACGTAGCAACCCTCGAAGGGTGAGTCCTGGCCGACCTTGAAGGCTGAGAACGCCTCGTGGGCAGATGCAACCAGGCCGGGCGGCGTGTGGAAGGTGTCGGTCCC
>Ga0247734_1000914_pt1 | contig 23792 bp, 18 predicted proteins | sample UWRJL103311B2_FD_180933 | JGI IMG/M metagenome (GOLD analysis project Ga0247734, IMG submission 180933) | Plant litter microbial communities from Arlington Agricultural Research Station in Wisconsin, United States - UWRJ-L103-311B-2 | ecosystem: Environmental > Terrestrial > Plant litter >... | reverse complement strand
ATTCCCGACAATGTTCGCATCGATCCCACCGTTACGAGGCGACGTCACAGCATATCTATTGCTGAGGTACGAGGAAGAAGGGCGAGAACCGGATCCATGAACTCGGCAGCCAATTTTGGGGTTTCAATGGGAGATGCTACGAACTCAGAACGCACCACGTCGCGACGGAGCGGAAGTCGATTCTCAGGACGTAGAAACTTCACCCAGGATGGTAACAACCCCACCGTTCCAGAAGCCGCCAACGAGACATAAATAACACAACCTGTACACTACACCCCCTTGATACCTTGTATTTACTCGGGCATTCACCATTTTCGGATTGGCCCTATCTTGCAGAGCGACGGCGTTACGGAAGACGATCTTTTGCTTATCTTTGTATATCAAAAGCGTTTCTTTCTGCACACTTTTCTTTTTGGTCGGTCGGCGGTATTGGGTAAACTTTGTTTTGTGTTTTGATGGGGATGGGGAGTCGACGGGATGTGCTGGGAGTATCCCTTGACTGGAGGGTTTTTGGCTAGATGGACATGCATAAAACATATAAATATTACCGTGTCACACGTTGTAGAGATGGGTGTGGTCCCGACACAAAATACCTTCTTTTAATGCCATATAATTAACAATAACCCTGTTTCCCGCCCGTATCATTGACCGTGTATTGTGCGCAGTACCCGGAAAACAAAAATAGACATTGAGGACCCACATAATAAAAGAATAAGAATAAAAAGGGGGAAGGGGGATTTAGGCGAGGAAATCATTATCAGGATCTTTTGGAACGTGAACGTGAACGTGAAATGTGGGTAAAGTAGCTTATTCATTAATTTCATTCATTCAGTCCAAACCAGATAATCATATCATACGAGCAGTGACAAGACTCAAGACTCAAGACTCCTCCCCCCCTCCCCTGCCCTGGCATTATATCCCCGACATCTCGACATCATCATCGCTTAACAATTCATCCAGCACGGAATCCCTCCTAAGCTGCCTATCTATTACTACAGTTGCGTCGTCTTCTTCGTCCTCGATTTCTTCCGTGGCCCCGCGGGACTGCACGACGGTATGCTCACTTGGTGCATCTGCGTCTGCATCTGCATCTGCCTCGTCATCATCCGCTGTCGAAACCATCGTCTTATCTTCCCCAGCATCGTCAACGATAGGACTGCTCTTCCGGCTCTGGGTAGATTTTGGCTTCTCCACCAACGAGTTGACAATCTTTCCCAGGCTGACGTGGATCTTGAATAGCGCATTGCGACCGGTGGCATCGGCGATGAGCTTATCGTCGATGGCAGCCGAAACCTCGGTGTATAGTGCTCGGATATTGGATTCTGTGGATGCGGCTGAGATATGCAGTTTACCTAGCAGTGGTGCGAGCGCTTTCTTTTCTTCTTCTGTTGACCTAGTTAGCTTATGTACTCTGTGCTTGCTATGAAGGATATACTTACTGCTTGCTCCCGATTCAAGTCGCTCGAGGATATCTCTTGCGAATTCCAGGTGTACATCTCCATTGACGACTTTCTTGCCTTCATCAGCGAGCGAGAATTGGTTTCCAGGGACATAACATTTTCGGGGATCTGTCCAGTCGACCAAATGCGCCCCTATTGTCCCAATAGTCACCATTTCGGTTTCGGCATCTCCATCATCATCGAGATTTTCCTGGACTTCAAACAGCTTGTGTAAAGCATCTAGAGATACCTTCCTCATCCTGTCTTGGTTTTCATGTCTACTGTAGCTATAGACTGGGAGAAAGTACGACAGTGTTTGACGAACACCTTGATTGTGCGCTGTGCTAGGATCGAAATAGAGCACAACGAGGGTCTTTAAAAGGTCATCGATAGCGGGAGAAGCATCGGAAATGACACGTCCCAGCATGAGCTTCGCAACAGCAACCGTGGCCGCAGCTTGTACCTCTGGAGCCTTGGTTCCCGACTTTAGAGCCTTGAGATAAACCTTAAGTAGTGTCGGGTTGGTGTCAAGTAGGTGGGCGCCATGTTGGTTGAGAATGTCGGTCAGGATTTGGAGAGCAGTGATCTGAAGCGCGGAGTGACCTTTACTGAAAAAGTGCATGAACAAGGTTAAGTTCTCTTCAGCGAGGGACTTGTCTAGCAGAGAGCAGAGACCAAGACAAAGAAGTCCGCGTTCCCGAACTGGGGCTTCGTGACTTCGAACGGCGGGGACAACCAGATTGTTGAGCATAGCGACCAGAGAAGGGTTCTGCTGGAGGTTTCCTTCCACATTCTCTAGCATGCATTGGACTATGTGCAGGCACTTCATGTTTACCATGATAACTCGGACCGCCTTTTCTTGATCCTCTTCTTCAGATGTTTCGGTTTTCTTCGACTTATTTGATCTAGTCGGAGTGCTATCTCCACTAACTTCGGACTTCGCGGAGTGGAAACTCTCATCTCCATCTCCCTCCTCAGAGGCTGGTTCGTCCATAATAGTATCATGCACATCAGCAACAGCTTCTAGAACAACACTTGTAAATTCACTTTCCCCTGCTGCATCTTGGGCACATATGCCGCGAAGAACTTCGATGGTAAGCTTGGTGACTTCTTCCGGTAGGTCTGGCACAGAAAGAGATTGTCGAAGCAGAGCAAACATCTTCCTCCTACCAACTTCGTCGGAATAATCAAGGGTCCGCGCCATATGGAGTAGCTGTTCGACGATAAATTCTTGCTCCACGGTATCCTCTTCTTCTTCATCCTCGTCGATCTCCTGGACTGCAACACGTTTGAGAGCGGCTACAAGCACAGATATATATCTGTCCAGGTAGAATGCTAATTTGGTGACCTCGGGCATTTTCTCCTCTAATAGATTTTCGAATTTACCGTTCCCCTCACTTCTACAGAAATCATTGAAGCTCCTAGCCATAAAAACAGCTTCTGCAGTCAACGTGTCCCAGAAGCTATCATCGAACACAACTGCCTCACGGTAATCCGGGCGTCCTTCCCAAAAACCTTTCATGGCTTCGAGCGCTACCCCATTCTCGACTCCAGAATTTACCACATCTATGCGTTCTAGAAGCTCTAGCAGACCGTCGAAACTTGGCGCTTTTGGCTCGGCTTTGGCAACCTCTCCCTCTACAGGTTCTTCCTGGTCAGCAGTTCCAGCACAATCTTCAATCCATCGTTCCCGGAAGAGCTTTCCAGCAGCCTTTCGGACATTCTCATCTCTGTCTCGTAGGCCCCAACGGAGGAGCTTCTCACGCATGGACAAAGAGAGATGTCTAAAGTCTCCCAAAGCTGGTAGAAGTCTTGAATATAATGCTCGTCGAGTGGCAGGGTCCTGATCTCTTGCTCTTTCTAACAGAAATGGTAGAGTATTTGGTAGAATCGGCAGATTGACCAAGAGGGATCTCCGTACATCCGCACTGGGGTCATTTTGTAACACCTCCAAAAGTTTATCAAGCAACCCAGCTCCAGAATCTTCATCATCGCTATCGTCTGCCCCTCCTTCTGCTTCATTACCAGCAAGCCTTCCAAGTCCAAGTACTGCTTGAACTCTAACCATCGCTTCCTTGTCACGTATTCTCTTCAAAAGGCCATGGCGAAGGAGTTGGAACAGATCATCATCTATCGAGTCCAAGGAATTGATAATATGAGAGATAAGTTGCGTCGACCTGTATCGAACAAACTTTTCCTTGGATGTCAATAGTGGCAAAACTGTAGACATTAGGTGTGATGTGAGTCTAGTGCTAGGAGTTTCAACCATAACTCCAGTCTCGTCCTCGTTTCCTTCTGCCAACTCGTTGTCTTTTTCGTTTGCATGGCGCAAGAACAACCCTAGAAATCGGATAGACCTCTCGCCGACGCTCTCGCTCTTTTTGACCGGCATAACCCTTAAAACGCATCTTGTCACTTCGTATGTGAATTGCTCTTCATCGAAATCTTCTGCCCCAGTCTTGTTCTTCCTACTGCTCGTAGGCTCGTAGCAACAAGCTTCTTGTATCTTCCGAAGGTTGATCACCAATTTGCGATGGGATGCAGTTGTCCTTTGCGCATCGCGGAAAATGGAGGAAACTTGTGTTCGCAATTCATTCTCTGGTGTTTCCTCTGGAATTTCGACATATGGCGAGGAAATCCTGGAGGCTGTTGACGCGCGGGAATTTAGCGTTTGTGAGGACGCTTTGTGAGATACTGCGGCAGAGCTCCTTGAAGATCTGGTGCCAGCTACTTTGGAAGGCATTTCTAATGGTTTGATTATGCTAATTGTCGTTGCTCGTGTGGACTGGAGCCACTTTGTAATATGAATTGTGTTCGTGGTTGTAACAAAACGCGTTGCATTGTTGACACCAAAACACTGACTGTTTATCGGGATCTTATCGCCCTTGGCATTAGTACATCCACACCTTCAAGCCTCTAAAGTTTATCCTATTGCGACATCAAGCTTAAAATCTTTCGATGAGCGCAATTACCTACCTATAGTCAAAATGTTTAGATTTGGGCTTCGTCGATTCTCTACGGCTGGGAGGAGGGCCATAGAGTCTGCCGCGCAGATGGAAGCACCGAATCAGTACGGAATTGGTGTTTCCAAAGCTCAAGGAGTAGTGAAGGGCCTTACAGGAGGTGACCTACCCCTCTACCAGATACGGGGCTTCAATTAACAGTCTCTAGCAATTGGAAACACTCCATTGATTCGGCTGAACCATATATCTGAAGCAACTGGCTGTGAGGTGCTTGGCAAGGCAGAATTCATGAACCCAGGAGGATCCATCAAAGATCGAGCTGCTCTCTTTGTAGTCAAAGATGCCGAGGAGAAGGGTTTGTTGAAAGCAGGAGGGACTGTGGTTGAAGGCACTGCTGGAAATACCGGGATTGGACTCGCCCATGTGTGCAGATCGAAGGGTTATAAGCTGGTTATATATATGCCCAATACTCAATCCCAAGGAAAGATAGACTTGTTACGATTGCTAGGAGCCGAGGTCTATCCAGTCCCAGCTGTGGCATTCGACAATCCACAGAACTACAATCATCAGGCGAAAAGACATGCTGATAGATTAGAAAACGCGGTGTGGACCAACCAGTTTGATAATATTGCAAACCGGAGAGCGCATATTGAGACAACCGGACCCGAGATATGGGCTCAGACCAATGGAAAGGTAGACGCGTTCACTTGTGCGACTGGGACCGGCGGAACACTTGCAGGAACTACGCGATATCTAAAGACAGTATCGGACGGAAAAGTCAAGTGCTACTTAGCAGATCCTCCTGGAAGTGTGTTGCATTCATACATAAGCTCAGGGGGGAAATTGATCGACCGGGCCGGATCCAGTATCACCGAGGGCATTGGTCAAGGTCGAGTCACCGATAACTTGCAGCCAGATATAGACTTGTTAGATGGTTCATTGCATATTAGTGACGAGAAGAGCATTGAAATGGTGTATAGGTGCTTGGACGAAGAAGGGTTGTACCTGGGAGCGAGCTCATGTTTGAATGTCGCAGCTGCAAAAGAGGTCGCAGAAAAACTCGGGAAAGGCCATACAGTAGTAACCGTTCTATGCGACGGAGCATATAGATATGCCGACAGGTTGTTCTCGAAGAAGTGGCTAACTGAGAAAAAGCTTTTGGGTGCTATACCAAAGCATCTAGAGAAGTACATAGTGCTTCCATGATATTTTTGTTACACTTAATATACAAAGTCCAATAATTTATCACTCATTGGCCTGGGCCGGGTTTATTAATTTATTATAAACAACCATGCCGAAAAATTTCCGATCTAGAACAATTGTTAGTGAAGAGTACCGTGTATTTATGTATTTATATATGATAATCAGTCGCGGAGTGATGGCGACTTGGAAACAAGTTGCACTTACCAGGAAATTCAGCCTGAACCTTGGTGGCCTTTTCATGGAGCTCTTTTTCAATAGCAACTGCCTTCTCTTTTAATTGCACTATGACATCTGATTTCGAGCCCAAAACCGTCTCAGCAACTTTGATACCGTACACTACTGGGACAAGCTCCTTGAGGAAGTGGTCATCTCTCCGGTATGTGCCAATTCCATTTTGTAAAGCCGCGAGTAGGCTCTTCGCATACACTTCAACTTTTCCGCCCACGTCCTTGCCACCCAGATGCTTTGAAGCTCGTACAGCAGCTAGCTCCAGTATTTGACCAATGATTTCAGGTCGCCCTCTGATATCGACAGCAGACTTTCTGGGGCGATAGTAGTCCTCGTAGAGCATCAAAATGGCCTTCTCCGCAGATGATAGAGATTTTTGCGTCACATGCTCCTCCCAATTGCTTACCAACGCGTGATATTGAAGCTCCCATATTAGCCTTGATGCAATAGCACCATATTCTTCATTGGTGAAAACTTTCTGTCTGATACACTCGAGTATCGAATCGGACTGGCCGTGGTTTACCGCTGCTCTCACAATATTTTGCTTCATATCTTTATCAATTGGAAACTTGGCATTAGAGGTCCCTTTGAAGATTGATGGCAAGTTGTCGAAGTCCTTCTTTTCCCTCATTAACCTATATGCTTCACGAACGGTCCTTTTAATGTTTGGCACATCCTTCGTAATGTCTATATGCTCCAGTTGGAACCGCTCGCCGACAACTGTGGCATATACCGGTTCGGACGAAAGTTTTTCTTTATTGCTGGGTCTGAAGACGAGCTCGCGCTGCGGCTTTTTGAGATGATATGGAAGAAATACTCGGTTTCGTAGGTTAGATAGAAGAGCATCAAGCTCAGGAGAAGAGGTTGGTGTGATTTTGGGTACTGGGTCTCATCATTCAGTTAGCTCGCTCTGCCATGTATTTGGATGTAGGAGGAAGCCGAGGATAGTATATACCAGCTTTCTTAAAGGTTGGCAAAGTAGTTGAGAACGCCCGAGATGAGTCCTGTGCTGATAGCTTTAAAGACCAATTGCAGCAGCGACCAGCTGTGCAAAGACCTTTTTGGGCTACCCTCATATCACCAATCTTTCGCTGTCTATTTCTTTGCTTGCGTTGGGCTGGTTAAGCGTTGCTATATGAGGTGAGTGTAGTTGCCGTGAACCATGTCGAAATATTTTGGAGGTTGAAAACAACCAATCACAGCCGACCTGATTTTTGAGAGCTTCAATCTCAACTTGCACAACCACAACCCGAACTGTTCAATACCACAACAACAATGGCAACCATGACACCCACGTTACGGCCATTGAGCTGCTGGAAGTCGATATTAAGACGGACACGACAGCAGAAGGCTGCAACAAGGTCTATGATGACTACAACATATCACAAATCCCATCTCATGCCTCCTCCTACTCCACCTGGGGCACCTCATAGTACATACAGCATGATCCCTTTATAATCCAATTGCACATTACTGACAACCTGCAGTATTGAGAAACTTAAAGGCTATTGCGCCTCCCCCAAGCTCAGCCAACAAATTCAAGGACCCAGTCAAGGCCTTCCAAGACGACCAAATTAGTGTCCTGGATCCCACCGGAGCCCGAACACACCTCTTCGCGCGCAGTAATCCCGAGTCTGCCAAAGTAGGAGATATTCTACTCGTTAGACTCAAGAATGGTGATCCTTTTGCCGGTGTTTGCATCAATATCCGCAGACGGGGCGTAGATACTGGTATCTTGCTAAGGAATCAGTTGACACGGGTGGGTGTGGAGATGTGGTATAAGATTTACAGCCCAAATGTGGAGGGAATAGAGGTGGTTCAGAGAGCGGAGAAGAGAGCCAGAAGAGAGAGGTTGACATACATGCGTAAGCCGAAACATGATCGTGGAAGTGTGCAGAATATCGTATTGCAGTATCAAAGGACAAAGGGTCCCTCAAGTGGTGCCACTGCAACCAAAGTACAAGAAGGTCTTAAAGGCGGGAAGAGAAAGGTGCGGAAGGGAAGGAAGTAGAGTTGAGGCATACCCACTCGCAATCATAGAGGCGACCTGTAAATCAATGTTATACTACAAATACCATTCCGTTTGGTGGCACAGGTTCGGTGTCATAAAGCAGTGCAAGATATACCTTGTTAGTGGAGGTTCTGTTACTATTAGAGATTCTGTCACATTGTCACTCATATTCAGGTAGTCGACCACCTTGAATGTTACCTACGATGCTCTACAGCTCAACGCACTTATCAGTTCAACTTATCAATTCCATTTATAAGTATGAACTTCCTTCTCAACAAAACATATTAGCCACGGGACTTACCTTGTAAAACTCATAGAAATTCTCGTTGCCCTCTTTTTCAACCTTCTACTATCAAGCTTAGTTCAAACCGCAACATGGTAACCAAGAAAACTGCCACGATACTCAACTACCCGAATTTCAGTTTGTAAGATCGTCGATAATATTTACGGAGTATCCATTCCTCTATGGAATTTTGGAATCTTTTATGGAAAGTAGACGAGCTAGTTTGCGTCTCAAAATTATATACAAAGCCATTTGGTAGCGCCTGTTATAACGTGACGGTATATTTCAACTGCAATAACTCAAGGTACAGGAAGGCTGAATGTCCAACCACCAATCACCATTTGATAACTAACAACCCCACGCCGACGCTCAGTTCGACGATTAACCTGTTGGCTGTCGGATCGTGGTTGGAGTTATGGCCCAAACTCAACTTTCGCTCTCTCTTATTGATACCACATCTGGCGTATGCGACACTGCGCGCATCGCCTACGGAAAGGATGCTTTAGATATTTCGTTCAAGCGAACGGTTCAGATTCCACAGTGAGCTTTGCCCTTCGCACAACTTCAAGTCATTTAAACTTATCTGATCCTCTAGGATATGCCCCAGTGACCTCCCTCCAGATCTGGGAGGCTTCCCCATGTATCATGTGAGGCAGTATGAAGACAAACTCCCCAGTAAAATAGTCAGCCAAGGAGGGCTATTCCTCCCAATTTATCGTAAGTCTGACTTATGCAGCATGCGCTTGTAAACATATTGATTTTTCGTCTCAAAAGAACGAGAGGCTTTGTGGATTAGCTTCAAGAGTAAGCTGCCTTTTGCTATTGAAGTCTTGGTGGATTCTATCAATGCCATCTCAGGCTATACTTCCCCAACAGAAGGTGGGATGCAGCATTATATTGTCTCCCCAATTCAAGATAGGCTGGACGGCTGTATCTACAATGATGGAAATGTTGAGCAGTTTGTTGCACGTCCTGGTAATCAAGGTTCGGTGGAGACTCCTATCTCTGGAGCGGGTGATACTGGCTTCACAACGATGGAGCTTCGCGTTACTCCTATGAAGAAAAGAGATATGCAACTCTGCTTTAGATCCTACGAGAGGAAGATCAAGTTAGAAGTCGAAGAAGGCGATCCTATTACTGAAAATGGGGCAGTAGCCATCGCATTCAATACCCCGGAACCTAGCTTATTTCCTGGCTATCCCCTTCGAACGTATTTTGAACAAACATACGGTGAACTTGTACTACAAAACTATGATACTCCACAGAGTATGGGCTTGAAGTCGGTAAGCATATAGCCAAACTCTATATTGAGATGTGAATTATTTATTTACTGGAGCTAGGGAGAAACAATTGAGCTTCGTACTCGAACTCACGAGCGGATATCTATTGATCGCTCCCGCGACCGAAAGGGACAGGTTGGACGTCCAAGAATAACAAGAGCCACTTCCCCTGATGTTGATATCGCGACACTACCAAAGCGTGGCAACAAAATTAACGGAGCAGTCTTCCTCGATCCCCTTCGACCTGAAGACTGGGATAGTGATAATAGCATATCCTTTAAAGTACACTTGATCAACGCTTTCAAGTTCAAGTCGACAACAGGTTTCTCATTGCCGCCAACCAGTATCGACCCGTCTACATATAAAGAGTACAAGTATCCATGGCTGACAATATATGAAGAACCTATGGAAACATGATTTTATTTTCACTTTACTGGTCTTGGAGGAGTGTAAGAGGGCTTGGAGAAGGTTTGCAGCAATAACAATGACCATCGTCTGGAATTTGGGCCTGATATCCTTATCAACAATTAAATTATAACTTCAAACTGGTAATTAGCTATGACAGACCTGAGAAACTAATCATTCTGGTTTGCTCGAAATAAATACTTTATTCATGAAACACAGCAGTCGAGCTGAAAGTTCCGCGATGCAGAGGTTAAGGGGCTATACATTGCAAGCGAACAAATTAGAAAGCAGGAGTCACATTTCTGTATCATACGATTACTACTGTCACCTAGATAACTTCAAAGGGGAAGGTGGGTTATATTTGCTTATCAAGCCGATATCCATATGCGCCAATGGAAACTGTGGATCAGTGGATCCCGTAGTAGCTTCAGTAAAGTATAAAGACCCAGTTGCAGTTTCGAGTACTTCAAAGTCTGCATATCAGAATTCCTAATAGACTTTTAGCGATAAGCTTTAGTAAAAGAAGATGGCAACAGAAGAAGCGCTTGTAAACTTTTACGATCTCTCTGGACCAAAGCCCTGGTCGGTGAGTTGGATGTGATACCAAGCCCATTGTTTTATTTGAAGTGCACTTGGAAATGACAAGCCCTCTCATGAGCTAGTCATTTGTTTGTGTTACAACTAAGGAAACAAACTCTTCTCCCCTATACTGACTTCTTTGTAGCCGGCGTGCTTGAGGGTTCGCTATGCTCTGAATTACAAAGGCATTCCCTACAATACCATCAAGCTCTCCTACCCTGCCATCAAGCCTAAATGTGAAGAGCTCCTTGGAGATATGACAGATCTAGAAGAGACTGTGCCTATTATTGAGATTCTAGGTCCCAATTACAAAGCTCTGAATGATTCAACACCTATCGCTAGACTCCTGAATGAGAGGTTTACGGAAAAGGATGGCTTCAAGGACTTAAAGAGAATCGAGGAAATATCAGAGTGGACAGCAGCCGTTGGGATGCTTCAGACACATATTATCCGTTGGATTTTAAACGATGTTTATGAGAATGCTCTCGACCCCAATGATGGATCCAAAGAATTTTTCAAGTATACGAGAGAAGGTGCTTTGAAGTGCGAATTGAAGGATGTGATGAAGGTCAGGGGTGGGGGCGAAACCGCCTTGATTCCTGCGATCAAGTTGGCTTGGATGCCTTTAAAAGAGAGGATGCAGAATGAAGACGGCAATGGAGAACGTGAGTTGTGACGTTTCTATACTTGATTTCTGTTCTGGGACTAACAAGTATTTGCTAGCCACGTACTTTGATTTCGCGGATGCTGCACTCGTGAAATGGATTGAAGCCTCCTCTTCCGACAAAGCCAAGAAATTGATGAACTTGTATGGAGATGATACATTTACTAAATTGATGAAGAAAGTATCAGTTTATAGCTCTTAAAGCATTAGTAATTTTCGATCTCTGATCATTTGCAGCGATTTACGGAGCAATACATAGCAATCGGATGTGACATTGATAGCTTCTGAAGAAACTAAAAGGGTAGGAATATTTTAAAATACAACGGTCATCCTCGTCAATACACTGTTTAAACTCCATTTCCTATAAGATGATGAGATGTCTGTATTAGGGGATGAAGCTGCTGAGGGTATCATCATACCTTAGAAATAAATCCTCCGGTCTCCCCAAACACAGTCGTATAGAGGCGACAACTTTCGCACCGCAGATTCAAATGGCAAGTAAATCACGATTGATTACTGGAAGTTAGGTCAGGAAAAGGACTGCGTAACCTAAGCAGAGCAGAGACGGTAGGTGATTCTGGTCGCCCGTCAGAGGTATGTGATGGTCTTAGTGGTATCAATGATCAGGACGACAAGATCCTAGGGCTATACGTAGTACTCAAGAGGGGAAAGCAGATACATTCTCAACTTACGGTGTAGACTATGATGGTATCTAGGTCACATATATGGACTATAGGTGAGATGTGTCTAAACTCACTCTTGCTCTGAGCCACCCACTAGGCTAGAATTCGACTTGCGCAAAATGGCACTCGACCGCCGAGGAATTAAGCACTGACTGAGCTAAACAACAACCCAAAAAAACCAATGCACAATTAACCAACAGCAAAACAACTCCAAAGGGTATTATGGTCACGGTATCAGATATATTTTCCTCGCATTCGGTTAGCGATAAAGCAGCACTATTTCGGCACTGATATTGGATTTCCTCTTGAAGATTTTCCAAACCTTGAGGTTGAACACGACCAGACCCAACATAGAACCCATCTATTATCTGTTAATGCCTAGATTGTATCTAATGAACTTCTGATGCGGTCTCAGACATCTACCTCCTTGGAGTTTACGCAACAAGCGCATCAACGAATTAGCTGAGATTGGCTTATCTAATAATGTCTGTATATATACACGACTTAAATCTTAAAACAAAACCTTAGGTTTGGGAACTGGTGAGACATAGAATGACCAGCTAGAGGCTCGAGAGAAGGGCTGTACAGAAACACTACAATTTTCTTATTGTTAGATGGACAAGAATTCAAATGTAATAAATATGGGTGCTGGCCTAGACTCTGTAGATGCGAAATGGAAAAGTCATATCACTATACACATGGCTAAAAACATCCATCACCAGCACCATCTAAAGGATATTTGAACAGGTTTCGAAGAGCATGCGGAAGTGTCAATCGAAGAGTTCATTACTGATAATGAACTGAAGCTGTTCTCGAGGAGGCAAACCCGACAGATTCATCGAGGGTCGGATGGCCATGTCTGGAAGTGGGATCAACCGAAGTGGTGGTAGCTAGCCCCGTCAGGACCACCTCAAATGAGCTTCTGGGGCTTTTAAACGTGCTGGTAAGCCTAGATGGAGGACATTTCTTTGCAACTAGCGGTATTTCTGAAAGTTCATACTGTGGTTAAGAATAGAATGTGGGCGTGATATTGGGCACACTGCAATCTTTTTTGTAAGATAGGACTATGTTAGGGGCTTCTCACAGTTACATAGATAAGTACGACTATTTTGTTATGAAGCTAGACTCCTAATTCTAGTATTGTATTCATCTAAAGAGCTAACTACGCAAAACAATCCCGACAGCTGATTTACGTTCCACTGCATACAAGCGATAGCTTGCATAACTCTTAAGTCTTAATTAAGTATTAGCTTTTACAAGCACCTATTTGCTGAATGAGAAGGCTGCTTTAACTAGCCTAGTCATGCATACCAAGACCAGCTGCCAAAAAAGAGAACGGAGTGTGCCTTCCTTACTCAATTAATCCATCACAGCGCAACAAGTGCACACTAAATTTTGGTACTTGGTATTTTCGCACGTTCTTCTGTTTCATTTCCTCTTCACCTCGCTTGAAGTTCCACTACGCTACTTTACAAGAGCCACAAGTGGTACACACTATACTCTCTCTCCTCTACCTCTAATCATGTTGGGTGAATTCACGTGACTCTATTCTAATAGATAAGCGAGCACCCTTTTAGCAAGAGCCAGCCTGGCACTATCCAACGTAAAAAGAGTTCTACTTTCAAGTCTTAGTGGTAGAGCTGCAAATGGTATAAACTAATTTATATTAGTATTTTGGATTCATCGCAACGGTTGTGGCCTTTTGAAAATAAATTATGCTGCATTGAAGCCCATTGCAAAAATTCCTAATCGCTAAGCCCACCAAATGATACACCCCCGGCCCATTCCCTCCCAGCCATTGTCACAACGTTAACTAATTACCCACCAGCCCCCCAATAACGTTCGTTTTAATTAAACTTCTGATTACATTTGAAACAGTAGTGATTGTGAATTCTCTTGCGCGGTTCTTTTAGCAACATGGGCGGGCGAGATGCTGTGTCTTGATCGCTTTTGCAACTTGGACACTCGGCTGATTCGAATTTAGTAACAAAGAGTCCCAATGGTGATATATTGCTTACCAGGAAATCGTTCAGCTGCGGCTGTCAGAACGCGAAATGCCATTTCCCCATCCTTTTGAACCATCGTCTTAAAATTAGCTTGCTTAATCAAAACCGGATATTTTATTCCAGCGAAGTTGATAGCGGTGTTCTTGATCAGATGGTCCTGTTCAAATGTGGCTTGATAAAGAACTTTTAGACTCTCGGTGAATGAGTCAGTCAATCCTTCAACATTTAGTGCTTTGAGATATTTCTGCTTGGCCAATTGTTGCAATCCTTCTAACTTGAATTGACTTCCAAGGATCGACATTCTTGCATTGATAAGTAGTGCTTTGGAGGGTTGGCTAACACTGCGAGAGGACGAGGACCGAGTGGCATGAGCATCCACAATCTTAAGGTTATCATTGTAGTCACCTGTACTGTATGAAGTTACTATTTTGTTTCTACCAACCAGGGAAATTGCTCATACTAGATCCACTGAAGAATCCTCTCAACATACTCGGGATCTTCATACAGATGAATTATGGGAAGAGAGTCATCATCCGGCCGAGTGCGTCTAGCAACACGTGGGTGTTGATCATCCTCGACTTTGACCTCTACCTCTACCTCTGCGGCTGTGGTGTCTGTTGCCAATTCTTTGGCTTCTTTTGTGCTTCTCTCCACAGAGGCAATGCCATTAATGTCCTGGAGGATTCAGTAATCTGCAATATCTATAGAATTATATTCTATGATGTACTTACAGCTTTTCCGTCGATAAGTTCTTTGATAGGCTGTGAGCGTGGGCAAACTATGCTGCGGTGCACAAGAAACCTTTTCCTGCCACTATTGATAACAAAATCCGCATACTCGCCCGTTTTAAACAGCCTGAATACAATTAGCTTTAGCTGTTGCAAGACTGTATACGCTAGGCGCAAACTAACAGTGCATTTCCCTCAAGGTGTGTCTCTGCTGCAAGAGATGAGGTGGACATGTTGAGTAGTTGTCCCGCAGGTTGGTAGAGTACGTTTGTAGGATACTCGTAAAGGTCAATTTCTTGTGTGTAGATCTGCGAGGCTTGTTTATCGTTTTCAAAAGTTGACGTTAATGGTTGCCGTCGAAGGTTATTGCTGAAGCTTTTAAGGCTGTAAGGCTGGAAGTTCAGCTATCAGACAAAATAGTGAATTGGAAGTCGCAAGTCAGCACACTACCAGATGTTGACTTGAAGACGAAACCAGAATCTATAAAATTGATCCTATATGATGAATTCGCTGCAGTCGCTGCAATCTCATAAAACTTCTAGCAATGGCACTTAGGAAGAATACACATCATGTTATTCAGTATTGATTAGGGAGTAGTGGTATTTTAAGTGTAGTGGGAGAAATAAAGAGCGAATTGTTGCATTGCTTGTAATGTTCAGGCAGATATTCGCACTCATGTTCGACTTGCTGAAAGCCCTGACCAGAAGTTTGGAGCAGTGAATGAGATACTACGACTGATTAGGTGTGACGAATTTGACCAAATGATTGCGATTATAGACGAGAATAGAGGTATCAAAAATCTCTCTAGTCTGGGAAGCCTACTGTAGCTGGTTTGGTTCCATTATAGGAAATATTGTATTTTGAATGTTTTAAACACCTTCCTGCATTTGCTAATCTATATATGTTGCATTTATTTTAGAACCGTTAATTTCTACTTTCTTAGTTAAGAGAAAGTGGAACGTCTCAAGTTCTTGAGGAATTAGGTTGAAAAAATTCGTTTGCATTCCTTGTAATGCTCCATTTGATATATTCTTTCCTCGAAACCACCAACACAAAGGCGGAATTAGAAAATCATGAACGGAAGGCTGCCCCTCTCAATACCCCTCTCCCAATACGGTAAGCGAAAGGGCATGGCAATCCCCACTACTTTACTTGCCGTTCTTTCTTATCTCTAGAAGAAATGCTGATGATAGATAGAGACATTGTCAATGTAACCATGTAATGCATCTGTCATTGAGATCATGAGACACACTGCTGCTCTATCTACTCAGGGTAAATTAGCAAACTGTGTGGTACAAATTATGATATCCGGAAGTTCGTACACAGAAAAGCATTGTCTAAACTGGTCATGTTTTCGACCTCTCCTGTACAGATCGTAACTGAGTTCAGCCAGCTCTCTACACAACTCATCCTATTTGAGGTTAGATCGCAGATCAAGCAAACCTTTGCTAAAATTGTACCTACAAAAGCAGCATTTTCAACAAGTGATATTGAATGATCGAAGGCAAACTCCACGGCGATGTTTCTAAGTTTACGATCGGTTGCGGGGGTTTTGGTGTATATAAGCCTGAGACTGTGAATAAAAGCTTTGATAGCCGATGAATCTTTGAAGTCTTTGGGAAGGCTAGTGTGGTATTTGTGTGCTGATGTATTTGGCTACTTGAGTTACTTAAAGATTGACACGATGGGAACGGGTTTTACCAGAGAGCTTCTTCAGACAAGGGAGGTCGAACTTTTCCGCAATAATCTACACAGAAATGTGCGCAAGGGTTTCTTGAGAATGGGCTGTAGTGGAAGCAGAGGTGTCTGCTGGGCTGGTTATTGTAACCTTCGATGATACTGAGTAGTCTCCAGAGTAAAGGTAGGTTAGGAGTCGCTCGATCGTATTTTGGTCATCATCCTCAAGCTCGATTATGCCTGTTTCTGCCTCTTGGAAGCCTTTGTTCAGGTGGACAGCCAATGGCTTTGCTGTTTTGATAATTAGCAAGCTACGTAGAAAGAGTAATATGGGTGTACAGTACATTGAGAACAGACAATTATCCGGTGGCAGTAGAAGATTCTGCCTTGACACTTGATCTTAAAATCAGAGAAGGTGGCAGAGTTGGTAAATTTGGAAATGCTGGCAACAAGGCTCGATTGTGCACTTGTGATAGGGTCCAATGCAGACATCGCTGCATGATTTCGCTTCTGTGAATTTGAGCTGAGCTGAAGTTTTAGGCTATGAGGTACCCTGTCTTACTAGTGGGGTTCTCTTTTCAGTAGCCTGCATGTTTATGAAAAATGATGCTGTAGTACTATGGAGATTGGCCGGTACGAGCGTTAATGGTCGAGATGTTCTTACTATCTAAGAGGATGATGAGCGGCTGGAGCTGTGTGGTGGCGAAAGAAATTGGAATGATTCAATGTTGGTGATATAGGCTGAGTAAGATAAGAATTGGCGATCATAGAATGTTATCAGATTAAGGAGCAGGTATAAGAGAGGCTGACAAGTATATGTGGTTGAATGGGTATCGCTTCTGCCTTGACTGGATTGGTTGAAAGCGAATTTGAACTATGAATTCAGACTTTGGACTGTAGGTTTGAGCTACTAATGACTGAATGTTAGTCTAGACTCAAGCTTCTTCAAAGAAAAGCCCCCTTTATGTTTGTTAAGATGTTAGACACACTGTGAGGGAAGGAAGTCATATTTCGGTATAATGGACTGGCACATGACTTCTTGTATACTAATTCTAGTCAATAGTATTGGTATGAGATAATCATTTCAGGCATTGTCATAATAGTCAAGTAGAGTTACTGGTAACAACTCATCATCACCAACGCTGCGGGATCTATTTGACTTCCCCGAACTGTCTAAAATTTTGTAAGCATCTTACTGTAAAATGTACAGTACCTATGGTTTGGATCTGTTATGTACAACAAACTAAATATAAATATTAACCCACTTCTGATTCATATATAATTATCACATAGGCACATGGTTTATAAACGTATAATCATTGCTGGGTCTATATCCAGCCATATTCTGGAGACCACCAAGAGTCCATGAGGACTGTCCCGCATTTTCATTCCAACGCAGTCGGCCAAAAACAACCAGTGTGTTCGGAGCGCGCATGCGAGGTTTGCGAGACATTTCGTGCAATGACTAGTATGTGGAAGCTAGAATGATAGGCTCGTAGGCTTCATTCGATAGTACGATGTAAAAATTTTGCCCCCTCCATGCCGAGCCTCCTTGGAGTTTGCTTACTACTATATGATGAAACATACAGCTGAATATAAGAAGACAAACAAAAATCATGAGGTTTCTTTTTAGAAAAGACCAAATCTGAAAGAACCAATCGGTAAGATGCATTTTTAAGATTAGTTCAAAGTGCAAGAAAGTTTCTGTTAAGTCCAACGTCAAATCCAGACATCTCTCATCTTACCACAGGAGGAACTTCTTGCACTTGAGTCTCAAAACCCTTGTTCTCTCCATATACCGGAGGACTCTGCGCCACGACCTCGGTTTCCTTCTTCGTCCTCCCAAAGAATCCACAGCATCCACAGCATAACCACACAACACAAGCGAACACCAAAGCGGCAAGAAACAAAGCTCCAATCGCAATTCCCGCTATGGCCCTGGGTGCTAGCTTCGTGTGAGGTTTCGGTGGTGTAGGCTTGGGAGGAGATGGATTGGGTTTGTATTTGTCTGTCGGTGGGTCGTCTGGAGTATCAGGGATGGAAATGCAAGTGGTTCCATCAGAACACGTTTGATCGGAATCGCAGCAGTTTCGACCGCAGGTAAATTGAGGGGAGAAACATGTCTGAGTTTACAAAGTCAGTAGATATTTCCATTGTTTGTTTTCTTCTGTTGAGGGAAGTAAATGGTGGATATACATTGGAACTTGTGCTTGTTGGGCCGGTGCCGAAAACGCAAGTTAGGCTGCTGCTGCATGTATAACCAGAGTTACAGCATGTCGTCCCACAAGTTATCTGAGAGGACAAACATATCTGGAGAGAAAAATTAGAATTTGATATATGGGCGAAGGGTGAGATTGAACGAACAGGAGTGGAACTAATACTGGTTGATGTACTAGAGTAGCAGTTGTTATCGGTGGCACAGTATTGGTCGATATCACAGCAATTGGATCCGCAAGATATCTGGAATAAACTACATGTCTATTCACATTATTAGAATGCTTTCTTTCAGGAGGCAGGGAATAAAAGATCCACTAACGGAAATTGAAGATGGCAATTCGCAGGTGAATAGACTGCTACATGCGAGTCCAGAATTGCAACATCCAGTTCCGCAGCATATTTCACCGCTGTTACAAAAGGCTCCACTTGTGCATTTGAAAGAAGATTGTCTGTTGAAAATGTTCCTTGGACCAAGTGACCGGGGGATGGAAGAATCTAAACCCGTTTCAACTTCATTCAATGGGACACTCAAAGCTACAGCCAGAGCAGAAAACACTGGGAGAAAGATTGAGGGAAGCATGCTGACACTCTGGTGATCAGTGGACTTATGAAGAGGGGAGATATATTCAACAAACAGATACCAAGTGCTTGAACAAGCAGAGATCTTATATGAATTATCATACCAATGCTCTGGATCAGCGGCAAGCCATGTCTCTCAGCCCCATGATGCCAAGCACCGAATATAGGCATCTTTCAAAAAGCAAAGCTACATCGGAGCCTGATTGAAGCCTAGGAAGGATTGTATTGACCTTTGCATACGCTGTGAATAAATATTATTAATTGTGGAAAATACTGTGGCGGCCAGCTGGACAGAATCCATGGAAAGCGTCTTGTCAGGAGTAGAAGTGGCTTCTCGCCGATTAGGCGAAGGGGCTCAAAACAAGCCTTCTGATAGGGAGATGTGTTGCCGCAGGTGCATGATCCCTCCCGAAACCTTATTGAACGTGCCGTTATTACTTATTTAAGGAAGTCTGGGGTTGAACGTGTGATTCATGGCTGAAATGTGGAGATCTAGACTCCAGGGCTACCAGATGGATATATTCCGGAGGACTCTGGTTTTGTTGGAACCCTGTGGGGGTTATCAATGGGCATCCTGGTATTGTACATAAAACCAGCATGCTGGATCCCTATCAATTCATATCTCTATTTGTGGGGACCCATAATCTATATATGAATCTGCACCCGAGTAACCTCTTTAAAATATAAATTTGTCCATAGCGGGTGCTATTGCGACTCGAAGCAAAGTTACCCTCGATTTCGGAAAGTAGTAAGAAACTAGGGTATCCCCACAATCTACTGAATTCTTGTGTTGTTGTTTTTGTTCGATGTCCGTCAAATTCTGTATCACACAAACACTATACTATAGCAATTGAAGCTGAGAAAAATCTTGATATTTGGTTTCGAGCAAGTCTGTCTTGGGCTAGATGGTTGCCATAATCTGAATTGCAACACCCATTCTTTCATTTTGTTAGTGGCCAAGCATAGGATGTTTCTGGTAGGCACAACTAAACTATTCTACATTGAATGTAGCTCCGCTAGATGTACATTTCCAATTATGACCGGAAGTTCTGGCGGAATAGGGTTCCACATAACAGCTTAGGAATACATGGATGGGGCAGTGAGGAATAGAGGCTTCTTGAGTTGGAGGAACCGAGGATGCAGACTTCGGGTCTGAGATGAAAGTTGCCTGCAAGACTTCGACTGCCATGTTCCCCTTTTCCTTACATAGTGCGACAAATTGGCTTTCATCTAGGAGCTCCTTAACATGCTCGCTAGCTGCATTGATTGCAAGATTCTTCAAAAGTCGATCTGTGTCCTTGGTCTCCTCATACACTAGCCTCAAACTATCTACGAAGCTGGCACTGCCCCAATTATTAATTAGCGCAGCCTTATACTGACATACAGCACAGTCTTTTAAGGCATTTAGATCGAGTTTGTTAGCAAGAATATACATTCTGCTCGTGATTCATAAGTTAGAATATGGAGGGCTTTTTTGATAACAAGAAGTTGGAATCTTACTTGACGTTGAAGACGAGGGCACCACCGGTCGACCTTTTAGAGGAAATGGATAGTTGCAAGGATTGTTTGACTCCAGGCGTAGGCCTTCGTGCGGCTTTCCCACGTTGGAAAGCGGCCATTGTTACTGATGCTGTGGGAGGCACAGGAAGAGCGGCTGGAAGAGTTCTATCTTCGTAGGTATTGTAGTAAAGCCAGTGGACCAATTGCGCGACAACTCCCGGCTCATCGTGAGTTAATCCGACCACAGCCTTCATACCTTCCTGTGAAGATAAGTACATGATTCGCTTCATAGTGGTAATGAAAGGGCCAGTGTCACGTATTGCGCTCAACAGACATCTACTACTAACGTCGAGGAAGACTTGCCTTGCAATTGCTATCGACCGTATCTTCAAAAAACTTTGACTGTGTACATACCACTGCTCTATGTACGTGAAACTTTTGCGTGCCACAGATGATAATCATGTCCGTGTACTTTTCCGAGCGATAAAGCCTTGAAGTTCAGCCTCGGGTGTTTTCGTGGAGCAGGTAAAACTTAAGTTTTTAGGATAGAGGATTCCCCAGGGGTCACCATTATCCTTTTGAGTTGCGTGCTTGTGTTGAGTGTTCAAGAAAGCGCGTCTTAGGCCAGCTTGTGGGAGGTGGTGGTGAGCCGTGAAACACATATGGCTGCTTGATACAAGACCTACAGGCTCGTTGCAAGATAGACGCCAGCGCTATCTTGACCTCTCGTCTTCTGTAAGGAGGTTCTTGAAAGGGAAATATCGTTTTCTGAATATGGGGAAATCCTTCTGGGAACTGCCGTGGTCGATCTAAAGAGGCTCAAGAAAATTCTTGGCAGCAGTAGGAAATAGCCCAGAGTTTAAAGAACCTGCTTCTCATCTTACAGTAACACGTTTTTTTTCAATTAATTCCTATTTGCATCCTATTCTAATAAGATTTTTGCTGTTTGGGGCTGTAGCATGCCTTAATTTTCGGTACTCTAGAACGGGGATCTTACACCCATCAGCGTATCCCCGGAGGGAGCTGGAGGCAGTGTGTAAGGCGTGAAAGGGCGGAGAATAGAACATAATATCGAGTAGATTGGTTTTGAACTTGTGAGGTGGCTCCATGGGAAGAAAAGTTACATCACCTAGGAAACCACGATTTCATTCCTCAATGGAATTAGGTTGAGCATCCTAAGGCTGTGATGCCTCAGCGGCTTCGAACGATGAGGTCTATTCAACTTAGATAGACATCTCGTAGTTCGGTGCTGAGGGATATCGTGTATTGCATCACAACAATAGTTTTGAGTCAAAATATGCGAAATGAGGAGGAGAACCACCTGAACGAGCTTGATAACCTGAGAAATGACCAATTGCTATTAGAAGTTCCGATGGAAATTTCCAGCCGAAATGTGTCTGGTTTCCATTCCACGACTTTTACTAACCGAAAGATTTTGATGGAAGATATAAAACAAGACGAATATGGTAAGATAAGGGGAATTGAATAGTACGCTCCTTAATTAGACTGCAATCTGTAGTGTGAACTATCATACCAAATGTTTCGGCCAGTGTCTAGCATTGTGTGCAGAGCAAAAGAAAACATGAAAACTTCTTAGAAAACTGTACATATCGTCAAGAAAGGTTCATGGTAATGGGTTATGATTTTGTTTAAAGAAACACTGCTATACTGAGGGAATTTAGGAGTGATCTTGAGGTGATATATATGGTACAACGTCTTGGTCTGTTGTTTAATTTGTGTCCCAGCTCTCAAATAGGTGTCCCTTTTGCTCTAATCCGTGTACTTGATATCGCCCTCATCGCTTCGATTTTTAAACCTAGCGGCGATGGGTCTCTCAGTTTGCTCAGGGCCGGCTGTCTTCGTCGAATTTGAAAGTCTCGTGAAATACCCAGGAGGTCAGTAGGTCATAGCCGATACAATGGCCGTCTCACTTTTCTCTTCTCCAATTTCGCGCTCGTACCATTCCTGCGGGTATGAGAACTAATGGAAAGCGCCGTGATATGACTTTACAACTCATTCAACTTCAAACTGATAGCTATAGTAAGGGTCCTTGATTGGAGCAAATGATAGCGCGGTTTACCTCGCGCTTTCTACTTCGACATGGCATAGTAAGGTCCGAATACCGGTCACTTACGTGTAGCCTTAAAAGTCTATCAGCGGCTATAAAGAATGAGGCTGCGTTAACGATGTAAAATGGACTTACTTTGCAAGAGACGAGTCTCTAAGTATAAGCAGGTAGCATATCTGCTAAGCGCGGTATAGTCGCATTTTCTTTGGGTGGGGGTGGCACCAATATTGAGCATCGAGAAGGTAGATTCGTGGTTCGAGAAGAAGCATGATATCACAAAGGCTAAAGCGAGCTGGGTCTGCTTAGAGACGAGCTTTGGACATGGCCTTTAGACATGTAGGCACGTAGCAGAATCTAATGTTCTCAAACTCGATCCATGACAGCCAGGAACAACCTTTTGAGCGATGAATAAGGAGTATTGGCTCAGCCAGCATGATCAACTCCCTTCCCTTTCCCACTGAGCTCAGTGCCCTTCAATAGCTCCCTTAGACTTCCTTCCGCGTGTGAGTCTCTTCTCTGGCGGCCAACTGTTACAGCAGCCCGAGGCCATGAAAGCCAGGAGCTGATTGTTCCAAACAAAGACGCTCGAGGTACCGCAGCAGACGATATTTCTGCTTCCAAGGCTTGAACATCATGGGGAGCAGTAGTAGAAGCTTGAGGCCGAGCAGGCTCACTGATCAAGGATGTCGGAGATACCAGACTAGATAGTGTATCCTGTTTGAATTTCTGAGCATTATCAATGAGTATTGAAGCAAACGCTGCCGATTTTGATCGTGTATGGCGTACCGGCCGCTCAGAGGGTTTAGCTGCTGATACCGACCCTGATCCTTCAGATTCCGTATTGCTTGACAGCATTTCTAGCTGCGCCTTCGCTCGTCCCCGAACCTCTTCGGCTAAGACTGCAGCCGGTTTCTTCCTCGACTTGTCCTCTTCCGATGACCTCGAGGATGACATGATGGTCTCTAGAGTTCCATAGGCTACAGATTTGGCCCTCCGTCCAGCTCTGGAATTCCTGGCAACTGGCCTCGTTTGTTCCTCATCGGATGCAATCGCTTGAAGAGTAGGCCCTCCAACATTTGGAGATACCTGATTTCTGCCTTGAGGTGGCATATGCACCTCGTACTGATTGCTTAAGCTGTATTTGCTGCGAGCACATATCTCCGCAATCCGCTCTAAGTCCTCCGAAACCCCGCTCCTGATCTCATCCATAATTCCCTTGAAGCTGAAAGCCTCAACTGGCGGTAGTTTCAAGTCCATCTTCTTCTTCGAGGCAGCAGAG
>Ga0247734_1000913_pt1 | contig 23812 bp, 23 predicted proteins | sample UWRJL103311B2_FD_180933 | JGI IMG/M metagenome (GOLD analysis project Ga0247734, IMG submission 180933) | Plant litter microbial communities from Arlington Agricultural Research Station in Wisconsin, United States - UWRJ-L103-311B-2 | ecosystem: Environmental > Terrestrial > Plant litter >... | reverse complement strand
AAGGCGATGCCGATCGCGCGCGCGCCGGGGGCACCATAGGTGAGAGATCGGCTGGCAAGCCGATCGAAGATCAGCGCGTCATCCTCGAACAAGCGGGCATGCAAAGTGAGGGTGTCGCCCGATACGCCTGTCGGCTCACCCTCCGGCCGCAGCAGCCCCGCTCCATCGATCCGCCTGACAGGCGCCGGCTCGGGTGCTTCGAAGGTGATGCGATGCGCCTCCTTGGGCGCCCCGTAAGGTAAGGGCCAACGCAGCGCCGGATGGAAGCCGAAGCTGGCCGGCAATTCCCGTACGCCGATATTGGTTAGGGTCGCGGCCATCGTCAGCGCCGCACCTTCGATCGAGAAGCGCAGATCAAGTCGAAACTTGAACGGATAGGCCGCGCGTGTTTCCGGATCGTCCTCCAGCCGGAAGGTTGCGGCACTGTCGCCATGCTCCACGATCCGCCACTCGCGGCGCCGGGCGAAGCCGTGCTTCGGCAGGGTATATGCCTTGCCTTCCACCCGGATCGTGTCGTTCGCCACCGCGCCCACGATCGGAAACAGGATCGGCGCGCGGCCCGTCCACCATGCCGCATCCCCGTTCCAGAGCAGATCGCGGCCCGCCTCGTCGCGGAGGGCCTGCAACTCCGCGCCCAGCGTGGAGATGTCCGCCGAAAGCGCGGGCGAAGCGATGCACACGATTTGCGGCATCAGGCGTCCAGATTGGCGACCGAGAGGGCGTTGTCCTGGATGAACTCGCGTCGCGGCTCCACCACATCGCCCATCAGCCGGGTGAAGATCTCGTCCGCGACATCCGCCTGAGCGATTTCCACGCGCAGCATCGACCGGTTGGCCGGATCCAGCGTCGTTTCCCACAACTGCTCGGCGTTCATCTCGCCCAGACCCTTGTAGCGGGCGATCGCCAGACCCTTGCGGCCGGAGGCGAGAATCCCCTCCAGCAATTCGGACGGACGCGTGACGCGGCGGCCCTTCGCCGGTTCGGGCACGGCATCCTCATCGGCCGGTTCCTCGGCCTTCTCGCTCTGCTTGACCGACACGAGCCGCGCCTCGCCCGCATAGCTGGACGATTGCTCGGTCGCGAGCGCATGCATACGCCGGGCTTCGGCGGACGCGACGAACGCCGCGTCCACGACATGGTGGTCGGTCACGCCGCGCCACAGGCGCCGGGCATGATAGCCGCCTTCGCCCGTTGCATCGACGGTCCAGCGTGCTTCCGGATCGGCGCGGTTGAGCCACTTTGCGACTTCCACTGCGACGTCCGTGCGATCGGCGGTTTCCGGATTCAACGCGCCCGCCAGCCCGAGCGCCTCGATCAGCCCCCAGTCATAGCGACGCGGCACATAGGCCATCAGCCGCCCCATGCGCTGCGCATGTTCGATCAGGTTGCGTAGATCCTGACCGGATCGCGTGCCCTCGCTCGTTTCCAGCGCCATCGCCCCGAGCCCGGCATCGACGAGATAATCGTCCAGCGCCGCACCGTCCTTCAGATAGACTTCCGACCGGCCCTTCGCGACTTTGTAGAGGGGAGGCTGGGCGATGTAGAGATGCCCGCGCTCGATGATCTCCGGCATGTGCCGGTAGAAGAACGTCAGCAGCAGCGTACGGATATGCGCCCCGTCTACGTCGGCGTCCGTCATGATGACGATCTTGTGGTAGCGTAGCTTCTCGATGTTGAAATCGTCGCGGCCGATGCCGGTGCCCATCGCCTGGATGAGCGTGCCGACTTCCTTGGACGACAGCATCTTGTCGAAGCGCGCACGCTCCACGTTCAGGATCTTGCCCTTGAGCGGCAGGATCGCCTGGATGTTGCGATCACGGCCCTGCTTGGCGGAGCCGCCGGCGGAGTCACCCTCGACCAGGAACAGCTCGCTCTTGGCGGGGTCGCGCTCCTGGCAATCGGCCAGCTTGCCGGGCAGAGAGGCGATATCCATCACGCCCTTGCGCCGGGTCAGCTCGCGCGCCTTCTTGGCGGCTTCGCGTGCGGCGGCGGCATCGATCACCTTCTGAATGATCGATTTGGCGTGGTGGGGATTCTCTTCCAGCCATTCGGCCAGCTTATCGGCAATCAGGCTTTCCAGCGGCGCGCGGACTTCGGACGAGACGAGCTTGTCCTTGGTCTGGCTCGAGAATTTCGGATCGGGCAGCTTCACGGAGACGATCGCGGTCAACCCCTCGCGCATGTCGTCACCGGTGAGGGTGACTTTCTCCTTCTTCATTACGCCGCTCTTCTCGGCGTAATTGTTGAGCGTGCGGGTCAGCGCCGCGCGGAAGGCGGCAAGGTGGGTGCCGCCGTCGCGCTGCGGGATGTTGTTCGTGAACGGCAGGACGTTCTCGTAATAGCTGTCGTTCCACTCCAGCGCGACATCGATGCCGACATCGTCTCGCTGGCCGTGCACAGAAATCGGATCCGGGAAGAGCGGCGATTTGGCACGATCCAGATACTTCACGAACGCGGCGATTCCGCCTTCATAATACAGTTCGTGTTCCACCTTCTCGGCATGGCGCGCATCGACCAGGAAGATGCGGACGCCCGAATTGAGGAACGCCAGCTCGCGATAGCGATGCTCGAGCTTCTCGAAATCGAACTCGGTGATCTTGAAGGTTGCGGGGCTCGGCAGGAAGGTGACTTTCGTCCCCTTCTTGCCCTCGGGCGCAGGCCCGGTAATTTTGAGCGGCGCCACCGCATCGCCGAATGCGAAGCGCATTTCGTGCTGCTGGCCGTCGCGCCAGATCGTCAGGTCCAGATATTCGCTGAGCGCATTGACGACCGAGACGCCCACGCCGTGCAGACCGCCTGATACCTTGTAGGCATTGGCATCGTTGGTGTTGTCGAACTTACCGCCGGCATGAAGCTGGGTCATGATGACCTCGGCAGCCGATACGCCTTCCTCGGCATGGATGCCGGTCGGAATACCCCGGCCATTATCCTCGACCGAAACCGAGCCTTCCGGGTTCAGCGTGATGACGATCCGGTCGCAGTGCCCGGCCAGCGCCTCGTCGATCGCATTGTCCGAAACCTCGAACACCATGTGGTGGAGGCCCGATCCGTCATCGGTATCGCCGATATACATTCCGGGCCGTTTGCGGACCGCATCGAGGCCCTTCAGCACCTTGATCGAAGACGCGCCATAATCATCGCTGGCGCTGCTGGTCTTGGGGGTATCTGCCATGCCAAGCATATAGGGATTCGCAGGCCGGAACCCAAGCGAAATGGGTGTCGGTCCATCCCGGCATTACCCGCTTCCCACGGGCTGCCCGCCATGCTGAATTCGCCCCTTTCTTAAAGGGAGCATATGATGACGATCGCACGATGGGGATTTGCCGGATTGGCGACGATGGCCGCAGCGCCGCTGATGGCGCAAACGCCCGCCCTTCGCCCGGATCAGGTCCGCTTTCGCGCGCTTTATCAGGAGATGGTGGAGACGGACACGTCGATCACCTCCGGAAGCTGCACCGCCCTCGCCGACAAGATCGAGGGGCATCTGAAGACGGCCGGCTATACGGCCGAGCAGATCACCCGTTTCTCCGTACCGGATCATCCCAAGGAGGGTGGGTTGGTCGTGATCTTGCCCGGAACGTCGAAGACGCTGAAGCCGATGCTGTTGCTCGGCCATCTCGATGTCGTCGTCGCCAAGCGCGAGGATTGGCAGCGCGATCCGTACAAGATGGTCGAGGAAAACGGCTATTTTTATGGGCGCGGCACGTCCGACATGAAGGCGATGGACGCGATCTGGCTGGATGCGATGATGCGCTTTAAGGAGCAGGGCTATAAGCCCAAGCGTACCATCAAGCTGGCCTTTACCTGCGGGGAAGAGACGAGCTGGGCCTTCAATGGCACGCAATGGCTGGCGAAGAACAAGCCGGACCTGATCGCCGCCGAATTTGCGCTCAACGAAGGCGGTGGCGGGCGAAGCGACGGGCATGGCAAGATCGCCGTCGCCAACATGCATGTCGGCGAGAAGAACGCCGTCAATTACCGGATCGAGGCGACCAATCCCGGCGGGCACAGTTCCGCCCCAGTGCGCGAAAACGCCATTTACGAACTTGCCGACGCGATCGCGAAGGTCCGCGATTATGATTTTCCGCTGATGCTCAACGATACCACGAAAGCCTATTTCTCGAAGGCGGGTGCGGCCCGCGGCGGCGATGAGTTGGGCAAGGCGATGATCGCCATCGCTGCCAATCCGCAGGACAAAACGGCCGAAGCGATCCTCAATCGGGACAAGGGCTATCATTCGATGTTGCGTACGACGTGCGTCGCCACGCTGCTGGACGGCGGCCATGCCAACAATGCATTGCCGCAGCGCGCCGGCGCCAACATCAATTGCCGCATCTTCCCCGGCGTCTCGCCCGACGAGGTTCGCCAGACTTTGATCAAGGTGATTGCCGATCCGAAGATGACCGTGTCCAAGGCGGAGACGCGCGGGCCGGTTGCCGCGCCGCCGCCGCTGGACCCGAAGATCACCGGCCCGGCCGAAAAGCTCGTCTCCAAATATTATCCCGGCGTGCCGCTCATTCCGACCATGTCGACAGGCGCGACGGACGGCATCTTTCTCGAAGCGATCGGTATCCCGTCTTATGGCCCACCCGGCACCTACGGCGATCCGGACGGCAATGGTTCGCACGGGCTGAACGAGCGCGCGATCGTGAAGGCCGTCTATACCGGGCGTGATCTGTTGACCGAACTCGTCAAGGTCTATGCGGACGGCTCGAAATAGCGATCAGATTGGCTGGCCGTACATCGTATCCCGAACGGCCAGCCAGTACATGGCGTCCTCGATCCGGGCGCAATCCACTGCCCAGGCGATGCGCCGCTCGAGTGCGGGCTTGGCGCCTCTGGCGAACATGTCGTGAAGCATGGTCGCACCTTCCAGCACCACATCATAACTTCGCTCGTTCGTCATCTCGCTCCCCAAAGCAGCCTTCCTTGCGGCAGACAGCCTTTATCATGGGTTAAAATGTTACGTTTGAAGAAGTGTTATTGCAACTTCTGAATCGTTAGCCTTTTCAGCCCTCCGAAAGGGCAATTGAAGTTGCCGCCCCGGGAGGCAAATCGAAAGCGGTCGCTTCGGTGCCCGTCATCCACACCTGCCCGCCGGCCGAGGAGAGTCGGTCCAGTAAAGCAGCGCGGCGCAGGGGATCCAGATGGGCCGCGACTTCGTCCAACAGGAGGATCGGGCGGGCGTCGCGATCTTCGGTGACGAGATCCGCATGGCCCAATACGATCCCGAGCAGCAGCGCCTTCTGTTCGCCCGTCGAGCAGGACGCCGCCGGTTGCCCTTTGCCCAGATGAACCACGGCGAGATCAGTGCGATGCGGGCCGGAGAGGGTTCGTCCGGCAGCGGCATCGCGCCCGCGCCAGGTACGCAACTCTCGTGCGAAAGCGACGGCCGGATCGCTGGGATCGGGAAGCCAGCCGGAAAGTGACAGGCCGGCGCGGGCAAAGGGCCCCTCGGCCTGACTCGTAAGTCGCTCGACCAGCCGATCGATGGTACGGATGCGGGCGGCGGCGATGGCGCTGCCATGATCGGCCATGCCGGTCTCCAGCGCGGTAAGCCAGGCGGCATCGGCGCCCTCCGGTTCGGCCAACAGCTTGTTGCGGGCCCGCATCGCGGTTTCATAACGGCTGGCATGGGCCGCATGGCCCGGCTCACGCGCGAGCACCAGCCGATCGAGGAAGCGGCGGCGCGCGTTGGCGCCTTCCACGAACAGGCGATCCATTGCTGGAGTCACCCACAGGATCGAAAGATACTCCCCCAGCGCCGCAGCGCTGGCAGAGCCGCCGTTGATCCGGACCTGTCGCCGCTCGGGCGCGGCCGCAAGTGTCCCGGTGCCCAGATCGACATCGGTGTCGGTACGCCCGTTGATCGCGAAGCCGCCGGGGCCATCGCTGCGGGCCATTTCGGAAAGCGTGGCGCCGCGCAGCCCGCGCCCGGGCGCGAGCAGCGAGACCGCCTCGAGGATGTTGGTCTTGCCGGATCCGTTCGGCCCGGTGATCAGGACAAGGCCGGGCTCCGGTACGATCGTCAATGCATGATGATTGCGGAAGTCGGTGAGAGTAAGACGGAGCAGCGCGGTCATAAGCCCGGCCTCGTCCGGCTATCGCCGTCCCCTCGTGTCGAGAGGAGGCCTCGGCAGGCTCGACCTCCCCTCGATATGGGTTTCAGAGCGTCTTCAGCCACTCGCGCAGGGCCGGACCGATGTCGCTCCGCTCGAGCGCGAGCGCGACATTGGCCTGAATGAAGCCCAGTTTCTCGCCGCAATCATGGCGCGTGCCATCGAAGGTCTGCGCGTGGAACGGCTGCTTGCCGATCAGTTCGGCCATCGCGTCGGTGAGCTGAATCTCGCCGCCCGCACCCTTCTTGCCCGCATCCAGAATGTCGAGCACCTCGGGCTGGAGGATATAGCGGCCAACCACGGCAAGGTTGGACGGTGCCGTGCCCTGCTTGGGCTTTTCCACCATCCCCTTGATCTCGGTAACGGCACCCGCACTCTCACCCGGCGTGATCACGCCGTAGCGATGGGTATGTTCGGCCGGAATTTCCACGACCGAAATGACGTTGCCGCCCTTCGCATCATAGGTCTCTCGCATCTGCTTCAGGCAGGGATTGGCCGGGTTCCACAGCAATTCGTCCGGCAACAGCACGGCAAAGGGCTCGTCGCCGATCAGCCCCTTGGCGCACCACACCGCATGGCCAAGGCCCGACATCTCCTGCTGGCGAACGAACGCCGCCTGGCCCGGCTTCAACCGGGTTGGCTTCAGCAGCTCGATGATGTCGTTCTTCTGCTTGGTATGCAGATCGGCTTCGATCTCGAACGCGCGATCGAAATAATCCTCGATCGCGTGCTTGGATCGGCCGGTGACGAAGATAAGCTGATCGAAGCCGGCGGCGAGCGCCTCGTCCACCGCATATTGGATCAGCGGGCGATCCACGACCGGCAGCAATTCCTTCGGCACCGCCTTGGTGGCGGGCAGGAAGCGGGTGCCGAAACCGGCGACGGGGAAAATGGCTTTGCGGACGGGCTTCACGCTCATGCAACAGGATCCTTCTCGAGCCAGGCGGGGAGGGAATCGGCGGAAATCAGCGATTCGATAGTCTGTCTGGCGCGCACTATCGCCCAATTGCCGCCAGACACCATGACTTCGGGCGTAAGCCCACGCGAATTATACGTGCTGGCCATGGTCGCGCCATAAGCACCGGCGGTCATGAACGCGACAAGATCGCCTTCGCGAACAACGTCCATTTCGCGCCGTTTCGCGAACGTATCGCCGCTTTCGCAGATCGGGCCGACGATGGTGGCGGTGAAATGCTCGCCTCCGGGGGTCACCGCGCGAATATCGTGCCAGGCATCATAGAGGCTCGGCCGCAGCAGATCGTTCATCGCCGCGTCGACGATGACGAAGGGCTGGGTTTCGCCCTGCTTCACGCGCACGACACGGGTCAGCAGCACGCCGGCATTGCCGACGATGACGCGGCCGGGCTCGAAGATCAGCCGGACGTTCCACCCGGCCGTCACCTCGCGCACCATTGCACCGTAATCGGCCGGACTTGGCGGCAGCACCTTGGCGGGATCGTAGGGCACGCCCAGCCCGCCCCCCAGATCGGCGGTGCCGATCTCGTGGCCGGCGGCGCGCAATTCTGCGATCAGCCGGCCGACGCGGACAAAGGCTGCGCGGCTCGGCGCAAGATCGGTGAGCTGGCTGCCGATATGGACCGCCACACCCTGCACGCGCAGCCCCGGCAGCGACGCCGCCCGCGCATAGGCAGCCGGCGCCCGCCTGATGGGGACGCCGAACTTGTCTTCCGAGCCACCCGTGGAGATCTTGGCGTGTGTGCCCGCGTCGACATCGGGGTTCACCCGGAATGCCACCGTCGCGATCAGGCCGAGCGACATTGCGACCTGTGATAGCGTTTCCGCTTCCGGCTCGGACTCCAGATTGAACTGGAAGATTCCGGCATGCAGCGCCTGCGCCATCTCCCCGGCGGTCTTGCCGACGCCGGAAAAGACGATCTTGTCTGCAGGGATGCCTGCGGCCAAGGCGCGCGCCAATTCGCCGCCCGATACCACGTCGGCGCCGACACCGGCCTTGGCGAGCGTCGCCAGCACGGCCTTGTTGGGATTGGCCTTGACGGCAAAGGCGATCAGCGGAGCGTCGAGGCCGGCCAGCGCTTCCCCGAATACCCGGACGTGGCGCTCGATCGTGGCTGTCGAATAGACATAGGTCGGTGTCCCCGCCCCCTCCGCGATTGCGGCGAGCGGAACGTCTTCGGCATGCAGGCTGCCGTCACGAAGGGTGAAATGATCCATATCAGCGCGGCGGCAGATCGAAATGGTCGTCCGGCCGGACCTGGCTCTTGGTCAACAGCTCGTCGCTGCGGCCGGGCCGCATCTGCGCGGGAGAGGCGAGCAGCTGTTCTGCCGTCGGCTGGCCGGGCGACGTGGCCGGCTTGGCCGGCAAGGCGCGTCCGGCGGCGGGCGCCAACGACTGGCGATTTCCGCAACCGTCGAGAGCCGATGCGGCGATCAGGAGCAGAGCGACCCGCTTCATGCGACGCCTGCCAGCGCGGCCTGCGCCTCGGCGACGCGGGCGCGCACCTGATCTGGCGCTGTGCCGCCGAAGCTCTCCCGGGCGGCGACCGAGGCATCGATCGTCAATGCCGCGAACACCCGCTCATCGATGCGCGCGTCGATTGCCTTGAGCGCGTCCAGCGACAAAGCCGAAAGGGCGACGCCCTCCGTTTCCGCTAGCTTCACCGCGCGGCCGGTAATGTGATGGGCCTCGCGAAACGGAATGTCGCCCTCGCGCACCAGCCAGTCGGCCAGATCGGTCGCGGTGGAAAAGCCGGCCTCGGCGGCGGCGCGCATCCGCTCCGTGCGGAAGGTGGAGGATTCGACCATTCCGGTCATCGCCGCGATCGAAAGCGCGAGCAGATCGTGCGCCTCGAATACGGGCGGCTTATCGTCCTGCATGTCTTTCGAATAAGCCAGCGGAAGACCTTTCATCGTCATCGTCAGAGAAACCATGCACCCGGCGATCCGACCGCTATGCCCGCGTACCAGCTCGGCCGCATCGGGGTTGCGCTTTTGCGGCATGATCGATGATCCGGTGGAATAGCTGTCGGGCAGGGACACGAACCCATAAGGCTGGCTCGCCCAGATGACGAACTCTTCTGCCAGTCGGGACAGATGCAGGCTGCACTGGGTGGCGGCCATCAGATAATCGAGCGCGAAATCGCGATCGGAGACGCTGTCGAGCGAATTGCGCGTCGGCCCGTCGAAGCCGAGCGCCTGTGCCGTCGCCGTCCGATCGATCGGAAAGCCCGTTCCGGCCAGCGCCGCCGACCCTAGCGGGCAGAGGTTCGCTCGTGCCCGCGCATCCGCGAAACGGGATCGATCGCGACCGATCATCTCGTAATAGGCTAGCAGATGATGGCCGAGCGTCACCGGCTGCGCCACCTGCAGATGCGTGAAGCCGGGCATCACGCTGGCGGCATGTTCCCCGGCGCGGGTGACGAGCGCGGCCTGCAAGGCGCGCAGCCCCGCATCCACCGCGTCGATTGCCTCGCGCACCCACAGTTTGAAGTCGGTCGCCACCTGATCGTTGCGGCTGCGTGCCGTATGCAGGCGACCGGCTACTGGGCCGATCAGTTCCGCCAGCCGGCTCTCGGCCGTCATGTGGATGTCTTCGCGGTCGAGATCCTCGGGCACGCCGTTCGCCGCATATTCCTCGGCGATGGCGGCAAGACCACCGTCGATCGCGGCAACATCCTGCGCCGAGACGATGCCCTGCGCGGCCAGCATGGCCGCATGGGCGCGGCTGCCGGCGATGTCCTGCTTCCACAGTCTTTTGTCGAATGGGATCGAGGCGTTGATTTCGCGCATGATGGCGCTAGGCCCGCCAGCGAACCGTCCCCCCCACATGGCGTTGGAGTCAGACATGCGGCGTATCGCCCTTCTTCCCGTAATGCTGCTGATGGCCTCGGCCAGCGGCTGCAATAGGCAAGAGCCCGCAACGCCGCAAGCGACGGCGCCGGTCGCCGCGCAGCCGGCTGCGGAGGCCGGCCCCGCCGTCAACACGGATCGCAAGGGCAAATCGTGGCCGGACGCCAAGTTCGAGGATCTGGCCGGCGGTGGAGAGAAGACGCTGGCCGACTTCAAGGGCAAGCCGGTGCTCGTCAATCTGTGGGCCACCTGGTGCGTCCCGTGCGTGAAGGAACTGCCGACTCTGGCCAAGCTCGCCGCCACCGCGCCGGGCGGGTTGCAGGTGCTGGCGATCAGCCAGGATATGGAAGGCGCCAAGGTCGTCCAGCCCTTCCTGAAGGACAAGGGTATTGCCCTGCACCCCTATCACGATCGCGATAACGTGCTGATGCTCGCCCTGAAGGAGGCATCGCTGCCCGTGTCGATCCTCTTCGATTCGGAGGGCAAGGAAGTCTGGCGCGTATCCGGCGATCTCGATTGGACTGGTGCGAAAGCCAAGGCGCTGCTGGCCCAAGGCGGCGCCTGACACGCAACGCCATGGCAGATCGTTCCGGAGCGAATCGTGACAGTTCATCGTGCAAATTTCGAAAATGGTCTGCTCGTAAAGCATCGCTATTTCGTAGCGCTGAAACCCTCGCCAGAGGTCGTCGGCGCGATCGGGCGCGTGGCGGCAGCGGCCGTCGATCCGCAAGCCTAACGCGCCGGATCGCCTGCACCTGACCCTGTTCGTAACGGAGGATTTCGAAACCGAACCGACGGGGTTGGCGGACACGATGCAGGAAGCGCTTGCCCGGCTGCGGATCGATGCTTTCGATGTGACGCTCACGAAGTTCGGCCATCAGGGCGGAAGTCTCATACCCGCAAAGCGCGTCCGTTGCGGCATCTTCAGGCGCAGATCGCCCGCGTGCTGTTGGCCGCCGGCGTCCTCCCCCGGTCAGGCTGGAAATCAATCCGCACGTCACGTTGGGCTATGGTGAAGCCGAAGCGGCGATTGTGGATGAACCGAAGGAACCGATCACATGGCGAGCGCTGGAGTTCGAGCTGGTCCACAGCCTGCTTCGCCTGACGATCCAGCGCAGGCTGGGCTGCTGGCAACTCGTCGAACAACCGCGCTTACTGTGATTCGTCTTTATCTCAATAGGGTGCCGGATCATCAGCAGGAGCGTCAGCGAAGGGTGGGATGCGCCGCAGGAGCGAATCGCCCCAGTCCCTTGTCGGTCCCGCACAGGCGATCCCAGTGGCGGAAATATAGGCCGTAATTGCAGCGATATTGCTCGTGGTGGCGCTGGTGATGGCTCGCCGTGATCAGCCAGCGCCCCGCCGGTCCTTCCACCAATGCGCGAGGAAACATCTCCCACCCCATATGATTGGTGACGCCCATCACCGTCATGATCGTCAACACCAGGCCCAACGCCCCGACATGGATCGGCACCACGAACACCAAGGCGGGTATCACGATCGCGCCGGTCAGCGCCTCCCACGGGTGGAAGCTCATCGCCGCCCATGCCGTCGGCGGGCGGCTCGCATGATGGACGGCATGCATCAGCCGGAAGGCGCGCGGGGCATGCATCGCGCGGTGGGTCCAGTAGAACCACGTATCGTGTGCCAGCAGGTAGATCAGGACCGAGACCGGCAGCCACCAGAGCGGATAGGCCTGCGCGTTTTCATAAATTCGGGTCCATCCCCGTTCATGCCAGCCCCACGCTACGAACCCAGCCGGTGCGCCGTAGATCGCCGCCGACGCCAGGCTCCAGCCGATCTCGCGCGCGATCTGGCCACGCTGGCCCGCATACAGGCCCGGCTGACGCAGCTCGGTCGCCCAGGCGAAACCGCCGCTCGCCAGCAGATAGCGCACCGCGACGATCGCGATCATCGCCAGCACGGAGAGAAGAAGGGTCATGATCGCCACGAGACTCCTATAGGCGCACTGGCCGGGGCTGGGTAGAAGCGCGCGGCATGAAGAAAGCGGATCTGTTGATTGTCGGCGGCGGGCTGGCCGGTGGATTGCTTGCACTCGCCATCCGCGCGCGAAATCCGGGTGTCCGCGTGATGCTGGTGGAGGGATCCGACCGGATCGGCGGCAATCACATCTGGTCCTTCTTCGGCAGCGATATCGCGCCCGAGGATCGGGGGCTGGTCGCCCCGCTCATCTGTCATAGCTGGGAAGGCTATGACGTGGCGTTCCCGCGCTATCACCGTACTCTCGCCAACAGCTATCATTCGATCGAATCGGAGCGGCTGGATGCGGTCGTCCGCACGGCGCTTCCACCGGAGGATCTCGTCACCGGCGCCCGCGTCACGGCGATCGATCGCGGCGGAGTGACTTTGGTGGACGGCAGCCGGATCGAAGCCGAGGCCTGCATCGAGGCACGCGGCGCGCGCGATCTCTCCGCGTTGGACCTCGGCTGGCAGAAGTTTCTGGGGCAATTGCTCGTGCTTGATCGGCCGCACGGGCTGATCCGGCCGACGATCATGGACGCCACCGTCGATCAATCGGACGGCTACCGCTTCGTCTATGTCCTGCCTTTCGGCCCAAATCAGCTGTTCGTCGAGGATACCTATTATACCACCGGCCCCGAACTGGATCTGCCTGCCCTGAGACAGCGTATCGCGGACTATGCCGCCGCGCATGGATGGAGTGTCCGGGCGGTGGAGCGTGAGGAAGCCGCGGCGCTGCCCATAGCCACCGGCGGGAATTTCGAGCTGTTGTGGCGCGGCGGGCCGCAGATGATCGGCAAGATCGGGATGGCGGCCGGCCTGTTTCAGCCGATGACCGGCTATTCGCTGCCCGATGCCGTGCGCACCGCGTCTCTGGTCGCCGCCTTGCCCAGCCTCGAAGTGCACGCGCTCCACGATGCGCTGCGGGATCACGCCAAGAAGGCATGGGAAGGTCGGGGCTATTACCGGATGCTGGCTCGTCTGTTGTTCCGCGCGGCTGCGCCGATGGATCGTTATCGCATGCTCGAGCGCTTTTACTCGCTCGATGGGAAACTCGTCTCGCGCTTCTATGCGGGGCAGTCTACCCGGATGGACAAGGTCCGCATTCTTTGCGGAAAGCCCCCCGTGCCGCTCGTCCGGGCAGCGCGCGTCATACTGGAAGGATGAATTCTATGGCGGCGCGCACCGCTGCGGTGATCGGCGCGGGCTTCGGCGGGCTGGCGCTCGCGATCCGCCTGCAATCCGCCGGCATCGCCACCACCGTGATCGAGGCGCGGGATCGCCCCGGCGGCCGCGCCTACGTGTGGAAGCGGGAGGGGTTCACCTTCGATGCCGGGCCGACCGTCATTACCGATCCGGCGTGCCTGCAGGAATTGTGGGCGCTCTCGGGCCAGTCGATCGAACGCGATGTCACGCTTCAGCCGGTATCGCCTTTCTATCGGCTCAACTGGCCCGACGGCACGAACTTCGATTATTCGAATGACGAACCCGCATTGCGTGCCGAGATCGAACGGATGTGCCCCGGCGACGCCGCCGGCTATGCCCGCTTCCTGGAATATTCGGCGGGCGTGTATGAAGAGGGCTACGTCAAGCTCGGCGCCCACGCGTTTCTGGATTTCGCCAGCATGATCAAGGCCGCGCCCGCGCTCGCCAAATATCAGGCGTGGCGGTCGGTCTATTCGATCGTGTCATCCTATGTGAAGGATGAACGGCTGCGGCAGGCGCTGTCGTTCCACACTTTGCTGGTCGGCGGCAATCCGATGACGACCAGTTCGATCTATGCACTGATCCACAAACTGGAAAAGATGGGCGGGGTCTGGTTCGCGAAGGGTGGCACCAGCGCGCTGATCGATGGGATGGTAGCGCTGTTCCAGCGGCTTGGCGGTACGATCCGGTTGTCTGATCCCGTCGCGGAGATCGAGACGCTTGGCGATCACGCGTCCGGCGTTCGCACCGAAAGCGGCTGGTCGGGCAAGTTCGATGCGGTCGCCTCCAACGCGGACGTCATGCACAGCTATCGCGATCTGCTCGCCAATTCGGGGCGTGGCCGGCGCGTCGGCAAATCGCTGGCGCGCAAGCGCTGGTCGCCTTCGCTGTTCGTCGTCCACTTCGGCATCAAGGGCCGGTGGCCGGGGATTCCCCACCACATGATCCTGTTCGGCCCCCGCTATGGCGGGCTGCTGAATGACATCTACAATACCGGCGTGCTGCCCGCCGATTTCTCGATCTATCTGCACCACCCGACCGTCACCGATCCCGGCATGGCCCCCGAGGGCTGCTCCACCTTCTACGCGCTCGCGCCCGTTCCGCACATGGGCAAGCTGCCGGTGGATTGGGAGACACTGAAGGAAGCCTATGCGGACCGCATCCTGGCCGAAGTGGAGGCGCGGCTGATCCCTGGTTTGAAAGAGCGGATGGTGACGCGCTTCTGCTATACGCCGCAGGATTTTGCAGGCGATCTGAACGCGCATATGGGCTCGGCCTTCAGCCTGGAACCGCTGCTGACCCAGTCGGCCTGGTTCCGGACGCACAATCGAGACGACGTGATCCCCAACCTCTATTTCGTCGGTGCCGGCACGCATCCGGGCGCGGGCATTCCCGGCGTCGTCGGATCGGCCAAGGCGACGGCGAAGCTGATGCTGGAGGATCTTCGGTGAAGCGGCTCGCCGTCTATTGCGGATCGGCCACGCCCACCGATCCGCGCTTCACGGAAAATGCACGCGACGTTGGCCGGTTGCTGGCGGAGCGCGGGATCGGTGTCGTCTACGGCGGCGGGCGGCTCGGGCTGATGGGCGCCGTGGCCGATTCGGCGTTGGCGGCGGGCGGAGAGGTGATCGGGGTGATCCCGCGCGCCTTGGTCGATCTGGAAGTCGCGCATCGCGGCTGTACCGAGCTCCACGTGGTGGAGACGATGCACGAGCGCAAGAAGGCGTTCACCGATCTTTCGGATGGCTTCGTCACCCTGCCGGGCGGCACCGGCACGATGGACGAATTGTGGGAGGCGCTCAGCTGGGCGCAGATCGGCTATCATGCCAAGCCGGTCGGGCTGCTCAATGTCGCCGGCTTCTATGATGGCCTGCTGACATTCGTGGCGACGATGGCGGACGCAGGCTTCCTCCGTCCCCAGCATCGCGACATCCTGATCGCGTCTGACAATTTGGACGATCTGCTCGCGCGCATGGCCTCGCATGTGCCGCTGCGCACGATCACTCAGATGAAGGCGGCGGAGCTCTGAGCACCGACCGCACCGTGCTTGTCGAATTCGCGCGCGCGTCGATGGCGCGTGGCTCAAAATCGTTTGCAATGGCCTCGAAGCTGTTCGATCCCGTCACCCGCGAGCGGGCGTGGCTGCTCTACGCCTGGTGCCGTGCCTGCGACGATATCGCCGACGGCCAGGATCATGGCCACGGTATGACCCGCCTGTCCGATGGGCCGCAACGCATCGACCGCATCCGCGATCTCACCCGGCGCGCGTTGGCTGGAGAAGAAACCGGCGAGCCGGCCTTCGATGCGCTGGGTCTCGTCGCCCGCGAATGCAGCATCCCGCCATCCCTTCCGTTCGATGTGATCGATGGCTTCGCGCTGGATGGCGCGGGCTGGAGTCCGCGCAGCGAAGAGGATCTCTATCGATATTGCTATCACGTGGCCGGCGCCGTCGGGGTGATGATGGCGATCGTGATGGGGGTCGCGCCGGATGACGATGCAACGCTGGATCGCGCCTGCGATCTCGGCCTTGCCTTCCAGCTGGCGAACATCGCGCGCGATCTCAGCGAAGACGATGCGGTCGGGCGCTGTTACCTCCCCGCCGAGTGGCTGGCGGAGATGGACATTCCGCCGGGCGAACATATGCGCCCCGCGCACCGCGCCGGCCTCGTCACGCTCGCTCGCATGCTCACGGATGGCGCCTGCCGCTATGAGGCAAGTGCGCGAATCGGCGCCTTCGCCCTGCCGTTTCGCGCGCGTTGGGCAGTGCTGGCCGCCGCGGGCATATATGGCGGGATCGGGCGGGAGGTCGCCGCGCGTGGGCCGGAGGCATGGGACCATCGCGTATCGACGTCCACATGGGCCAAGCTCGCCGCCGCGTTTGGGGCTTGGAGGGAGGCGCGGGCACCCGCTCCGCATCCTCTTCCGGCTCGACCCACTACGCTCTGGACGCGTCCGCGCGGATCGGGCACGGGCGCCGAATGCGCAACAAACGACTGATTTCCCTTAGTTTTGCTGGATTGTTGCTGGCGGCTCCGGCGTCGGCGCGGACGGATCAGGATGAGCAGGTCTGGCTCAACGCCACCATCATCGGGAATGTCGGCAAGTTCGCCTATTTCGCTGAAGCCCAGCCGCGTTTCGGCGATGGCGTAAGCCGCCTCAGCCAGCTCCTGCTGCGTCCTGCCATCGGCTATCAGGTGTCGAAGGACGTCACCGTCTATGGCGGCTACGCCCATGTCGTATCGCCGGTCGATAACGGTAAGGATCGCAATGAGGAGCGCTTGTTCACGCAGGTGAGTTGGTCACTCGGCAAGCTGGCGGGCGGTACGCTGTCGTCGCGTACGCGGCTGGAGCATCGCCGTCTCTCGAACGGAAGCGACACGGGCTGGCGCGTCCGCGAGATGCTACGCTACACGCGCCCGCTGGGTGATCCAAAAACGGTACGTGCGCTTGCATGGGAAGAGGTGTTCGTCGCGTTCGACGATACGGATTGGGGCCAGCATAGCGGCTTCGATCAGGCTCGAACCTTCGTTGGCCTGGAAGTGCCGCTGCCCGGCCGATCGACGATGGACATCGGCTATATCAACCAGACTGTGAACGATCCCGGCCGGCGCCTTCGCATGAACCATGTCGCGTCCGTCACGCTCTGGATCCGGCCCTGATCTATCGGTGCTGACATGTGCCGGAGCAGACGCCAAGTTCGGCGCGCTCCGGCACATGTTCAGCGACAGGCTCAGGCCGCGATCGCCTCGCGCTCCATCGCTTCCTCCTGCGCCGGGGTCAGGCGGATGAGATAATCGAAGGCCGATAGCGCGGACTTCGAGCCTTCGCCCATCGCGATCACGATCTGCTTGTACGGCACGGTCGTGCAGTCGCCCGCCGCGAAGATGCCGGGGACGGACGTAGCGCCACGCGCATCGATCTCGATCTCGCCACGGTTCGACAGGTCGATCGTGTCCTTCAGCCATTCCGTATTCGGCACGAGGCCAATCTGCACGAAAATGCCTTCCAGCTCGACGCGGCAGACCTCATCCGAATTGCGGTCCCGATAAGACAGCGCGCTGACCTTCTCGCCATCGCCATGCACTTCGGTCGTGAGGGCCGAGGTGATCACGGTCACGTTCGGCAGGCTGTGCAGCTTGCGCTGAAGCACCGCGTCCGCCCGCATCTGGCTGTCGAACTCGATTAGCGTCACGTGCGCGACGATGCCGGCGAGATCGATCGCTGCTTCCACGCCGGAATTGCCGCCGCCGATCACGGCCACGCGCTTGCCCTTGAACAAGGGGCCATCGCAGTGCGGGCAATAGGCCACGCCCTTGTTGCGATATTCCTCTTCACCGGGCACGCCCATCATCCGCCAGCGTGCGCCGGTGGAAAGGATGATGGTCTTGGCCTTCAGGCTTGCGCCATTTTCCAGCACCACCTCATGCAGCCCGCCTTCGTTCGCCGCCGGCACCAGCCGGGCGGCACGCTGAAGGTTCATGATGTCCACCTCATAGTCGCGCACATGGCTTTCCAGCTGGGCGGCGAGCTTCGGCCCCTCGGTGTGGCTGACCGAGATGAAATTCTCGATCCCCATCGTATCCAGCACCTGGCCGCCGAACCGTTCGGCCGCGACGCCGGTGCGGATGCCCTTGCGCGCCGTGTAGATTGCGGCGGCCGCGCCAGCCGGCCCGCCGCCGACGACCAGAACCTCGAACGGCTCCCTGGTGGCGATCTTGTCGGCGGTGCGCTTCACCGCCGCCACGTCGATCTTGGAAACGATCTGCTCCAGCTCCATCCGGCCCTGGCCGAACGTCTCGCCGTTCAGGAAGATGGTGGGCACGGCCATCACCTTGCGCTGCGTAACTTCGTCCTGGAACAGGGCGCCATCGATCGCGGTGTGGGTGATGCGCGGATTGAGTACGCTCATCAGGTTCAGCGCCTGCACGACATCCGGGCAGTTCTGGCACGAGAGCGAGAAATAGGTTTCGAAGTGGAAGTCGCCATCAAGCGCCTTCACCTGTTCGATCACATCCTGCGCGGCCTTGGAAGGATGACCGCCCACCTGCAGCAAAGCGAGGATGAGGCTCGTAAATTCATGCCCCATAGGTAATCCGGCGAAACGCACACCGATATCGGTGCCGACGCGGCGGATCAGGAAGCTCGGGGTGCGCTCATCGCCTTCACGCAGCACGGAGATGGTTTCCGGCGACAGCGAGGCGATATCCTCCAGCAGTCCGGCCATCTCCAGCGATTTGGGCGATTCATCCAGCGATGCGACCAGCTCGATCGGGTGGCGGACGTTCGCGAGATAAGCCTTGAGCTGGCTCTTGGTATTGGCGTCCAACATGGCTGACGGCTCCGGTTACGCTGGAGAGGATAGATGCCGGGGCGGACGCGTGCCCACCCCGGTGATAAAGATGCTTAGATCTTGCCGACCAGATCGAACGAAGGTGCCAGCGTGGCTTCGCCCTCTTCCCACTTGGCGGGGCAGACTTCGCCCGGGTGGCTCACCCAGTACTGAAGCGCCTTGATCTTGCGCAGCAGTTCGGCAGCGTTGCGGCCCACGCCTTCGGGCGTGATCTCGACCAGCTGGATCGTGCCCTCGGGATCGACCACGAACGTGCCGCGATCGGCCAGGCCGACGCCGGGGCGCAGCACGTCGAAATTGTTTGAAATTACATGGTTCTGGTCGCCCAGCATGTAATAGTTGATCTTGCCGATGGCCGGCGACGTATCGTGCCAGGCCTTGTGGCTGAAGTGGGTGTCGGTGGAGACCGAATAGACCTCTACGCCCATGCTCTGCAGCTGCGGATAGATGTCGGCCAGATCCTCAAGCTCGGTCGGGCAGACGAACGTGAAATCGGCCGGGTAGAAGAAGAAGACCGACCATTTGCCCTTCACGTCGGCATCCGTCACGTCGACGAACTTGCCTTCCTTATAGGCGGTCGCCGTGAACGGCTTGATCTGGGTGCTCATGATTCCCATCGGTATCTCCCTTGCAGTGAGTCGAACTGACAAGATCGATGTAGGAAGAGCGGACTGAAACAACAAATCGAATAATATGTCGATTATGATCGTAACGCTCGATCATGGCGCCGACAGGGCTTGAGCCTGCCGGCGCCCGACACGTTACAGCTTCAGCTTGTTCCTGCCGCGCTGGGTATCGTATTTTTGGGCCAGGATGTGCCGGTTCGCCGCTTCCTGACGGCGATGGATCAAACGCTTGTCAGCAGCGGTCAGGCGTCCGCCATGCCGGGCTTTCAGCTGTCGCTCGAGACGGGCAATGGAGCGCTGTTCCGCCTTGAGCCGCGCCTCTTCCGCGCGGGTCAGCTTGCCCGATCGATGGCCGGCGTCGATCCGACGCTCCTGATTGGCCTGACGGACATTGACCGGCGATTGGGCGATAGCGGTTGTGCCCATCGCAACGAGACCCGCGAGCAAAGCGGTTTTGATTATACGCATGGTCGATCCTCTTGCACGAGCTGCGATACGGCAGCTCCGGTGCGATAACGCGCGAGGAGCGAGAAAGGGTTGCTCCGCTAGCCGCGAGGCGCGCGAACCCCGGCGTGAGCGCGGCGTTTCAGTTCCGCCTTCAGCGCTTCAGGCCGGGGCGCGACGAGAAAGCCGAAGCTGACCGTGCCATGCTTCGCTTCCACCGCATGATGCAGCCGGTGCGCCTGCACGATCCGCTTCATGTAACGCGATCGCGGCACAAAGCGGCCAGGCAGGCGATTGTGGACGATCCAGTCGTGGAAACCGAAATAGATCGCACCGTAGGCGGCGATGCCCGCACCGATCCACGTGAACCCGGGCCACCAGCCCAGTTGCACGCCGCCGAGCAGCAGTACGAACGAAGGCACGGCGAAGATCACCGCATAAAGATCGTTCAACTCCCAGTTGCCGATCCGGGGGCGATGATGACTTGCATGGAGGAACCAGCCCGGCCCGTGCATCACCCAGCGGTGCGCGGCATAGGCGACTCCCTCCATCGCGGCGATGGTAAGCACGAACAAAGCGAGGCCGGAGGTCCAGGACATACCCACCATATAGCCGCTGGTTTGTGCGGTTGCGAGACGCCAGCCTTGCGGCGGCGGGTGCGCATATGCTTTAGGCCGGGGCATTCTTCCGCGGGGACTCATGCCCGCTCGCCCAAAGGGGTATCCGTTCGATGAACATTCACGAATATCAGGCCAAGGAACTGCTCGCAAAATTCGGCGTCGCGATCCCCGCGGGCTACGCCGCGATGAGCGTGGACGAAGCGGTGGACGCCGCCGGCAAGCTACCGGGGCCGCTCTATGTCGTGAAGTCACAAATCCACGCCGGTGGGCGCGGCAAGGGCAAGTTCAAGGAACTGGCCGCCGACGCCAAGGGCGGTGTCCGCCTGTCCAAGACGCTGGACGAAGTGCGCGCCAACGCCACGGACATGCTGGGCAACACGCTGGTGACGATCCAGACGGGCGATGCCGGCAAGCAGGTCAATCGCCTCTACATCACCGATGGCGCTGATATTAAGTCGGAATATTATCTGTCGATGCTTGTCGACCGCGCCAGCGGCCGGGTGGCGATGGTCGTCTCCACCGAAGGCGGCATGGACATCGAAGATGTCGCGCATTCGACGCCCGAGAAGATCCGCACGCTGACCATCGATCCGGCCGAGGGCTTCCAGCCGCATCACGGCCGCGCCGTCGCTTTCGCGCTCAATCTGAAGGGCGATCTCAACAAGCAGGCCGCCAAGGTCGCCGAGCAACTCTACAACGCCTTCATGGCCACCGACATGTCGATGCTGGAGATCAATCCGCTGGTCGAGACGACCGACGGCAAGATCCTGGTGCTGGATGCCAAGGTCAGCTTCGATTCGAACAGCCTCTACCGCCACCCCGACATTCTCGCGCTGCGCGACGAGACCGAGGAGGATCCGGCCGAGGTGGAGGCGTCGAAGTACGACCTCGCCTACATCAAGCTGGACGGTAACATCGGCTGCATGGTCAATGGTGCCGGCCTCGCCATGGCAACGATGGACATCATCAAGCTCAATGGCGCCTTCCCGGCCAACTTCCTCGATGTCGGCGGCGGCGCCAACAAGGAGAAGGTGACGTCTGCGTTCAAGCTGATCCTGTCCGATCCGGCGGTCGAGGGCATCCTCGTCAACATCTTCGGCGGCATCATGCGCTGCGACATCATTGCAGACGGCATCGTCGCGGCGGCGAAAGAAGTGAACCTTTCGGTGCCGCTGGTCGTTCGCCTGGAAGGCACCAACGTGCAACAGGGCAAGGACATTCTCGCCAATTCTGGCCTGCCGATCGTGGCGGCCGACGATCTGGGCGATGCCGCCCGCAAGATCGTGGCGCAGGTGAAGAAGGCCGCATAAGGCAGCGTCTTTACGTATACGTCAGCCGGTTGCTATGGATCCAGTAAAGGCGGTCCGTAGCGGCCGGCAGAAGTGCGACGGAGAGAGCCATGAAGATACTCGTGCCCGTTAAACGGGTGATCGACTATAACGTGAAGCCGCGCGTGAAGATGGACGGCAGCGGCGTCGATCTCGCCAACGTCAAGATGTCGATGAACCCGTTCGACGAGATTGCGGTCGAGGAAGCGATCCGCCTGAAGGAAAAGGGCACCGCGACCGAGATCGTGGCCGTTTCCGTCGGCCCGCAGAAGGCGCAGGAGACACTCCGTACCGCATTGGCGATGGGCGCGGATCGCGCGATTCTAGTGATGACCGACGATGAGGTCGAGCCGCTCGCCGTCGCCAAGATCCTGAAGGGCATCGTCGCCGAGGAGCAGCCCGGCCTCGTCATTCTCGGCAAGCAGGCGATCGACGACGATTCGAACCAGACGGGCCAGATGCTGGCGGCGTTGCTCGGCTGGGGCCAGGGCACGTTCGCGAGCAAGGTCGAGGTGTCGGGCGAGAGCGTTGCGGTGACGCGCGAAGTGGATGGCGGGCTGGAGACGGTCAGCCTCAAGGTGCCCGCGATTGTCACCACCGATCTGCGCCTGAACGAGCCGCGCTATGCTTCTCTGCCGAACATCATGAAGGCGAAATCCAAGCCGATGGCCCAGAAGACGCCCGCCGATTACGGCGTCGAAACGGCACCCCGCCTGAAGACGCTGAAGGTGGTCGAGCCTGCGAAGCGTTCGGCCGGGGTGAAGGTCGCCGACGTCGATGAACTGGTGGCGAAGCTCAAGGCATTGGGAGTTGCGGCATGAGCATTCTCGTCTGGGCCGAGCATGAAGGCGGTACGGTCAAGGACGCGACCCTGTCTGCCATAACCGCCGCCGCGCAGCTGGGCGAAGTTCATCTGCTGGTGGCCGGCGCGGGTGTGGGCAGCGTTGCGGAAGCGGCTGCGAAGATTGCCGGCGTCGGCAAGGTCGTCACGCTGGACGGTGCCGCGTTCGAACATGCGCTTCCCGAGAATGTGGCCCCGGCGGTCGTCGCGTTGATGGACGGCTACGATGCCTTCGTCGCGCCGGCCACGTCGAACGGCAAGAATATCGCGCCGCGCGTCGCCGCTCTACTGGATGTCATGCAGATCAGCGACATATTGTCGGTGGAAGGCGCAGACACGTTCACGCGGCCGATCTATGCCGGCAATGCGATCGCGACCGTTCAGTCATCGGACGCCAAGAAGGTCATCACCGTGCGCGGCACCGCGTTCGAGAAGGCTGCGCGCGAGGGTGGATCGGGCACGGTCGAAGCAGCATCCGGCAGCGACGCCGGTCTATCCAGCTTCGTCGGTGCCGAGATCGCCCAGTCGGAGCGCCCGGAACTGACCTCCGCCAAGATCATCGTCTCGGGCGGGCGGGCACTGGCCTCGGCCGAGCAGTTCCACGAACTGATCGATCCGCTTGCGGACAAGCTGGGTGCGGGCGTCGGCGCCAGCCGCGCGGCGGTGGACGCGGGCTATGCGCCCAACGATTATCAGGTTGGCCAGACTGGTAAGATCGTGGCGCCGGAAGTGTATGTCGCGGTGGGGATATCCGGCGCGATCCAGCATCTCGCCGGCATGAAGGACAGCAAGACCATCATCGCCATCAACAAGGACGAGGATGCGCCGATCTTTCAGGTCGCGGACATCGGTCTCGTCGGTGATCTGTTCAAGATCGTCCCGGAACTCACGGGCAAGCTCTGAGGCGCGAGGCGGGAAGTCCGCCGTTGATTGTCAGGAAATAGGGGGCGGTGCGACACGATCGTGCCGCCCTTTCCTTGTGAAGCGTCACTCGACGCGGACGGCCATCACACGATAGGGCGCGCGCCTATGTTGGAAAAATATCTACACCTGGTTCAGGTCACGGCGCTGCGCTGGATGGGGCATTATCACGATGCGGCGATCTGGCTGGAGCGGCATGGCCCGGCGAGCGACAAGGTCCTGCATCTGAATGCTGGGCTGATCATCTGGGTGGCGACGGTGATGGTGCGCGGCCGCACATGGGGCGATCGGCGCAATCTCTGGCCGCTCGTGCTGCTGGAGGGCATCAACGAATTTGCTGACTATCTCTTCCCGACCAAGTGGACGCTCTCCGGCACGATCCTGGACATCATCTGGACTTTGTTCTGGCCGGTCGTGCTGGTCTTGCTGATGGGGAGCAGCAGCGGCGGCAGGAGCAAGCGCCGATGATCCGTCAGCGGCTGCGCATCACCGGCAAGGTTCAGGGCGTCTTCTACCGGGCCTGGTTTGCCGAGCAGGCGACGGCGCTGGGCA